>JAABUW010002029.1_pt1 | contig 31666 bp, 22 predicted proteins | sample 5560081 | NCBI WGS metagenome assembly JAABUW01 (sample SAMN10711882, study PRJNA513363) | rock metagenome | isolation source: Antarctica rocks | place: Antarctica: Victoria Land, Knobhead sud | reverse complement strand
GTGGGGCAGGGGACCCCGGAGCCCATCCTGAGTCCCGGACCGACCTGCCGGGTCGTCCGGGTCGTCGACGGCGATACCGTGGTGGTACAGCTCGACGGCCGCCCGACGACCATCCGGCTGATCGGCGTGGACACGCCCGAGACGGTCCACCCCTCGAAGCCGGTCGAACGCTACGGCAAGGAAGCCTCGGCCTTCCTTCGCGAGCTGGTGGGCGGCCAATCGGTCCGCCTGGATTACGAGCCGGCCATGAAGCGACTGGACCGCTATGGCCGGACCCTGGCCTACCCGAGGACGGTGCCCGGCGACAGGCTCGTCAACCTGGCCATCGTCGAGGGCGGTTACGGGCATGCCTATACGAACTATCCATTCACGCTGATGGAGCGGTTCCGCCGGGCCGAGCGTGACGCCCGCGAGGCGAAGCGTGGATTGTGGGGCGACGATCCGGTCCGGCCCAAGCTCGGGAAGGAGACCGGGTCGGCGGGGCAGGGGGCCTCCACCGTCTACCTCACGACCAGCGGCTCGAAGTATCTCCGGATGGATTGCCGCTACCTGGCCAAGTCGTCGATCCCGAGGTCGCTGGCCGATCTGCCGACGCGGTACGGGACGTGCTCAACTTGCGACCCGCCGCCACGCTGAGCCGGCTCGATGGACCGACCGAGAATGTGTCCCGTCATGAGGGTGAGGATAGGCGATGGCCCGCTCCTTCGCCAACGTCGCCCGCGACCGGCCCAGGGTCGGGCCCGACGACTTGCCCGGCGCGAATGGGCCGGGACCGGAAGGCGACTACCGACCCGATCGTCCCGGCCTCGGGAGATTCGCCCAGGTCGGGATCGCCAGGCCGATGGCGTGTGGGCCTTGGTCGGGCAGACCACCATGCCCTACGTTGACCGGCATCGGCGAGTGGGCACTCACGAAGTTCTAGGGGAGCGAGCATGGGCATCGACCGGAAGAGTGATACGCTTTCCGAAAAGTTCATGCCCTTTGCTTGAGATATTCGGCGTTTCAGATCGTCTTCAGCCTCTCGACATCCTGACACACCGCTCGCACGCTGCGGACTGCCTCCTCCTTCAACCCCTCGTATCCCCGGTATTCCCGATTCGACCAGTGATGCGACCGCAGGTAATGCCACAGGTTCTCGATCGGGTTCAGTTCCGGCGCGTACGGTGGCAGTCGGATCAGGCTCACGTTGCCCGGCACCACCAGGTCCTTCCCGGTGTGGAAGCCCGCACCGTCCCAGATCAGCACCGCATGGACCCCGGCGGGCAACCCGCCCGAGAATTGCTCCAGGAACAGGTTCACCACCGCCGTGTTCAACTCCGGCATGATCAACGCCGAGGCCGCGCCCGTGGCGGCGCAGACCGCCATCAGCACGTACAGCCACTCGCGGCCGTTCTGCCGCACCGCACGGGGCCGAGACCCCTTGTGTGCCCAGACTCGCGTGATCGTGCCCTGGGTGCCGAACCTCGCCTCGTCCTGGAAGTAGACCCGCACCTGCTGGCCGGGATGATCGGCGGCGATGGCCTCGATCTGCTCGACGACGATCTCCTTGAAGAACTCCTGCACCTCGGGATTGGCGTCCTCGTGGTGGGGCCGCGGCATCAGGTCGCTGTATCCGAGGCGATGGAGTAGGTCGTAGACGGCCTGGCGGCCCATCAGGACCCCGAACTCACGCTCCAGGATTCGCCGGACATCGGCGGCCCTCAGGGAGCAGACGCCATCCTCGGGCCTTGGTGGGGCGTCGAGTCGCTGCTTGAGCCGGGGATAGTGCTCCGGGGACAGGGAGCGTGGCCGGCCGGGCCTGGGTTGCTCGCGGAGGGCTTCGATGCCGCCGCGGTTGTACTGGGCGACCCAGTTCTTGACGACGCGGAGCGAACACCCCAGGCTCTGGGCGACGAGAGAGGCGGTCCATCCCTGCTTGGCGAGGATGATGGCCTGGACTCGCTTCCAGGAGCGTTTCTGGGGGATGGCATCGGCCAGGGCCTGGAGTTGGACCAAGGTGTGGTGTTCGGCGACGAGCACGGATGAGGCCCCCGGGATTGGGAATCACTCGCCTCATACTGCCAAGTCGCCATGAGATGCGCCAGTGGGTGCAGCCATTTTCTGGAATGCGTATAAGGTGGACCATCGATCACTCGTAGGGCCGCCTGTGGCGGCCCTACGAGGTGAATAGAGCAGGCTGAGTTTCTTACGGAGAAGATCGCTTCAGCCGCGACCCAGACGGTTCAACCTTGTTGGAAATCCGGTTTTTCGGTCGATGAACGAATTGTTCTACGGTGGTTCCAGTGCGAAATGGGCAGGGAACACAACCATAGCCAAGGTAGTGAGCACAACCACGTTAACACAAGCTCGCCGGTAGGACCGTACCGCTCGGTCGTTTCGTCAACGCCTAGGACGAAAAAACTAGGCCAACAGAGAGGGATGGCCAAAGCTCCAAAGAAGGGCACCCAAGTAGATGCAAGAAGCACAGCGGCGGTAAACGAAGCCAGAATCAAGAAATATTTGTTTAAGAATATAAACATGAATATTATCCATGTCAAGGTCATCAGGAGTCGACGGTGCCTCTGGATTCAGCATCCTACCGGAGGAAGCCGTAGCGGGCAATAGCCAACAGCGTACGGCATTAAAGGAGGCACGTTCATGCCCCGTCAGATCAAACGTTATGGCTGGATTCCCGACCTACCCGACCAGCGCGACCACCTCTACGCCGCGCCAGCCCCCGTACTCCAGACCCTCCCCCCGAGCGTCGACCTTCGGCCCCAATGCCCACCCGTCTACGATCAGGGGCAGCTCGGAAGTTGCACCGCAAACGCCATCGCCGCCGCTCTCGAGTTCGACCAGATCAAGCAGAAACTCCCCCAGGTCTTCGCCCCCTCACGCCTCTTCATCTACTACAACGAACGCGCCATCGAGAACACCATCGACTCCGACGCAGGCGCCATGATCCGCGACGGAATCAAGACCGTCGCCAACCAGGGCGAATGCCCCGAGGACCTCTGGCCCTACGACATCGCTCAGTTCCGCGAACAGCCGCCCGACAACTGCTACCAGGTCGCCGCACAGCACCAGGCCCTCCTCTACCAGAGCGTCGCCCAGAACCTCAACCAGATGAAGGGCTGCCTCGCCGCAGGCGCACCCTTCGTCTTCGGATTCACCGTCTATCAGAGCTTCGAGACCAACCAAGTGACCCAGACCGGCATCGTCCCCCTACCCGGCCCCGACGAGCCGGTCCTCGGCGGCCACGCCGTCCTCGCCGTCGGCTACGACGACGCCTCCACCCGCTTCATCGCCCGCAACTCCTGGGGCACCGATTGGGGGATGGCCGGCTACTTCACCATCCCCTACTCCTACCTGCTCCAGTCCGGCCTCTCGGCCGACTTCTGGACCATCCTGCAAGTGCATTGAAGACTCGCCGGCGATGCTGGCGGCGGCGCGCGGGACCGGCCACGGAGGGCCGGCCCGTGCCCCGGCGTGCACCCCATCGGATCGCGCACCCACACCTTCGGAGGACGGGACGATGTCCAGCGGCACGGCGAACCTGACGGACCCGAGCGGGCGGGCCCACTGTCTTTGCCAGCCCGATACCGGGCCGCCGGGATGTGGGGCGATGGCGAAGCCGACCGCCGCCCGGGTCGTCACGATCGACGCGGCGAGTCTCGCCGCCCTCACCGCCCGGGCCGCCGAGCCCGCCGCCCGGGCCGCGGCGGGACAGCCCGTCACCACCCAGGTCCACCTGACCGCCGACGGCGGACGCTTCGCCTCCGCCTCGTACCTCTCCGCCGACGGCAACGCCGGCACCGTCCACCTCCAGGGCCACATCGGCCTGGTCCCCTTCGACCTCGACCTGACCCTCACCCTCGACCTCGCCGCCCGATCCGTCTTCGCCAAGCTCCACGTCGCCCAGCCGATCCCCTTCGACCACCAATGGACCTACCAACTGGAGGGTGGCCACGCGACGACCGCCGGCCTCCACGGCACCGCCCTGGCCCCGGCGCCGGCCCTCGCGCCACCGGCCCCCGCCCCGAATCCGGCCTGGTGGTGCATGGCCCGTTGCGGCGGGACGACGGTCCTCGGCCTCCTAGTCGGCTGCCTGCCCAGCCTCGCCGCCGGGAGCACCGTGTTCGTCGCCTGCGTGACCGCCCAGGCCGGCACGACGGCGGCCGGTATCGCGAGCTGCATCGCCAACGACTGCCTCCGCTAGGCTTTGCCTGACGGATCCTCGGGATTCGATTGAACCCGGCGAGCCATCGACATCAGCGGCCCATCGCCCGATCCCAACGCCCCCCACGGAGGACGAGCCATGTCCGTCGGCCCCACCTCAAGCCCGATCCCCAGCCCGTCCCCGTCTCCGTCGCCGTCGCCGCGGCCGACGGCGAGCCCCTCGCCGTCGCCCAGCCCCAGCCCCTCGCCCAGCCCGAGCCCCTCGCCGTCGCCCAGCCCCAGCCCCTCGCCCAGCCCGAGCCCCTCGCCGTCGCCCAGCCCCAGCCCCTCGCCCAGCCCGAGCCCCTCGCCGCCCCCGCCCCCCAACCAGCCCGGGAACCCAATCAATCAGCCCGTAGATAACCCCGGCTGCCCCTCCTGCGGGGGGACCAACGGTGATAGTGCTACCCCGGGGGCGACTAGCTACGGCGTGCCCAGTTGGAGCGTCAACCTCTTCAGCCTCAATCTCGTCATCACCGACACCCCGGCCTTCTACTCGCCGGGCCTGGGGCCACAGGTCTCATGGGATCTGACCTACAACTCCGTCAACCCCAACGCCGCCGCAGACGTCGGCCCCTTCGGCTACCTCTTCGGCCCCAATATCTCCTGTCCCTACACCGCACACGTCGTCGACCTCGGCACAGTCGCACACGTCGTGATGCCCGACGGACGAACCGACTGGTACTACCCCACAAACCCGGGCTCCGGCACGGTCTCCTACGCCCCGGCGGCCACCACCGGCGTCTTCAACACCCTGACCAAGGACGCGTCCAGCAACGCGTTCACCCTCGTGCTGGCCGACAACGGCGGCACCCTCACCTTCGGCCGGGCCTTCTCCTCCGGCAGGTCGAGCTACTACGCCCTGACCAGGATGGCCGACCCGTTCGGCCAGGCCCTGGTGCTCGGCTACAGCTCCGACCCCGTCCCCCGGCTCCTCACGCTGGCCGACGCCAACGGCAACACCTCCAGCGTCGCCTACAACTCGGGCGGGCAGGCCGGCCAGGTCAGCGACCCCTTCGGCGCCAGCGCCCGGTTCAGCTACACCAGCGTCAACGGCCAGGACCTGCTCTCGGCGATCACCGACCAGGCCGGCTACACCTCGCTGCTGGGCTACGACGGCTCGGGGCGGCTGACCTCGATCACGACGCCCTTGACGGCCCCCAGCCCGACCTGGCAGTTCGCCTACGCCGGGTCCGGCGGGCAGGTCGCTTCGGTCACCGACCCCCACGGCAACGCGCGGACCTACGCGACCACGACGACGACCACGACGCTGACCGACCCGCTGGGCCGCCAGGCCGTCTACGACTTCGCCAACAACGGCTTCGGCGGCGCCGGTGGCGTCACCGACGCCGTAGGAAATCAGATTCAGTTGACCTTCGACGCCAACCGCAACGTCACCCAGGTCATCAACGCCCGTGGCTATTTCTCGAACTACACCTACGACGGCGACGGCAATCTGCTGACCCAGGCCGACTACCTCAACGCCTACCCCGACACCGGCGCCTCGGTCCAGCGGAGCTGGGCCTACGACGGCAGCGGCAACGTGCTCTCGGCGACCGACCCGCTTGGGACGCAGGGCTGGACCTACAACGCCGACGGCCAGCCCCTGACCTGGACCGACAAGCTCGGCCACACCACCACCTACTCCTACAGCAGCCTCGGCCAAACGTTGACGGTGGTCGACCGCAACGGGGTCACCGCGGTCACCAACACCTATGGGCCCACCGGGCGGCTCGCCTCGACGGCGGATGCCCTGGGCAACACGACCAAGTTCACCTGGGACAATCGGGGCCGACAAACCCAGGTGACCGACCCGGCGGGCGACGCGACGTCGTTCTCCTACGACCTGCTCGACCGCCTGACGGCGACCACCTTCGCCGACCAGACCACAATCCAGAACGCCTACAACTGCTGCCAGCGGACCCAGGTGACCGACCAGCTCAACAACGTCACGAAGTTCGTCTATGACGACCTGGGCCGCCTGACCCAAGTCACCGATCCCACGGGATCAGTTATCAAAATATCATATGATTTGGTCGGAAACTTAACTTCGCTGACCGACCCCGACAGCCACACCTGGCAGTGGCAATACGACGCCATCAATCGCCGGACCGTCCAGCTCGACCCGCTCCACGACCAGGAGACCTGGTCCTACGACGCGACGGGCAACTTCGCGAAGCGAGTCGACGGCAATAACGCCGCTACGACTTATACCTACGACGCCCTCAGCCGTCCGACCCAGATTGTTTATCCCGATGGTTCGACCCTCTCCATGACCTACGACTCCGTCGGCAACCGCCTGACGGCCGTCAACGCCTTGGGCTCTTGGACCTGGACCTACAATCCTAATAACTGGGTTATCAGCGCCCAGTCGCCGATGGCCCCGGCCGCCACCCAGTATCAATATGACAACGAGGGCCACCGGACCCAACTAACCGACCCCGACGGCAACGCGATCACCACCTCTTACGACCAGGCCTATCGCGTCGCATCCTTCGCCTTCCCCGTCAACGGCCAGGCCCAGGCCGTCTCCTACCGGCGCGACCCGCGCGGCCTGGTCACCAGTCGCACCCTGCCCAACGGCGTCGCCAGCGCCTACGCCTACGATACGCTGGGACGCATGACCTCGATCCAGCACGCCCAGTCCGGCGGCACCACCCTCTTCAGCTTCGCCTACCAGTACGACGGCGCCGGAAACCCCACCCAGGAGACCAGCCAACGCTGGGACACCGGGCTGGGCTCCACCGTGGCCTACCAGGCCGACTACGCCTACGACGCACGCTACCAACTCACCACCGAGAAGTACTACCAGGCCGGCAGCTTCGCCCTGGAGCTGGACTATACCTACGACCCGGCCGGCAACCGGACCAGGCTGGTGACCACCGACCCGACCACGGCCGACTCTCCGGTCACCGTCGCCTCGACCTACTCGGCGGACAACCAGGTCGCCCAGGCGGTGCGCACCTCGCCGCAGGCCCCCACCCAGACCACCACCTACGCCGAGGACGGCAACGGGAGCCTGACGCAGGCGGCCAACTCGGCCACCGGCACGACGGCCTACGCCTACGACTTCGAGCGGCGGCTGACCCGGGTCGGGCTGCCCAACGGCACCAGCGTCCAGTTCGCCTACGACCCGAACGGCCTGCGGGCCAGGAAGGTCGGCGACTCGGGGGCGGTGACCGACTACGTCACGGACGGCTTGCAGGCCCTCTTGGAGAAGAATAGCGCCGGGGCGACGCAGGTCCGCTACGCGCCGGGGATTGCCCGGATGGCCGGGGGCACAACCTCCTACTACCTGGAGGACCGGGTGGGCTCGGTGGTCGGGCTCGCCAGCGCCAACCAGGCCGTGACGGACACGTTCCGGTACGACGCCTGGGGCAACCTGCTTCAAGAACAGGGGACGACCAACCCGGCCTACCAGTGGGTCGGCGAAGGGGGGTACTATTGGAATACGGACATCGGACTTCATACCCTTGGCTTGCGGTTCTACTCGCCCGCGACTGGTCGGTTCTCGACGCGGGATCCTTTGGGGTTGAACTGCGGTGATTCGAACTTTTACAGGTATGTCACAAATGGTCCTTTGGCATACAGGGACCCGGATGGAATGATCAAGCGATCACCAAATCCGATCCCGCCGGGTTCAGTGCGCGTTCCTTGCCCAATGAGCGTCCATCCCGTGTGCGATGCGCTGTGCGCCCGCGACGGCTACAAGAAAGGCTCTAACTGGGCTCAGACCCAATGTTACACGAGACCCGGAGCGGGCAACTTCGTCAACTGCGACTGCACGTGCAATGGGTGTAGCAATCCGAGCCCGCCCCCCGGTACAGTCGGTTACAGGATCGATAGGACTCCGCCACGGGGCCCTGCACGTAACCACAAGCCATGTCCCGAAGATCACGTTCATTGGTATCAAATTAATCAGAGGCAAAGCGACTGTTCATGCTTTTGGAACGATGCGCCGACTAAGGTCACCTGCCTCAACCCGGGGCAGAACCCCATCCTCCCGCCGGGTGCGGTCCCCATGCCGCCACAACCGTGAATGCGGTCGCGTCTCTGCCCGGGGCAGAACCCCGCCCTCCCGCCCGCCGAGGGCGTCCTCACCGGGTCGAGCCTGCCGGTATCGGCCGGCTCGACCCTGAACAAGACCAGCTTGACACCCGACAATGTATACTAAATCATGAAATACCAAAGTGGTGAAGAAATAATGTTGGGAGACTATTTGAATTGCGATGAAGTCGTTTATGTGGTCGCAGAAATCGCAGAGCCAGGATCAGATAAATCTATCGATCTTAATTGCTATGACTTAGGAGGAATAATGCTTTTCCAAGAGAAACATAAATATTCTTATCTTTGTGATCCAGGAAATCCTTCGATTTTTCTTGTGAAGCGCGGTGACGGCTTGGGCTTGACCGAGAGGGGTCAGGCTTGACCGAGAGGGGTCAGGAACCATCGTCCCCTCCACGCCGCACCGGGCCGACCCCGAGCAGGATTGCCGGATCATCCGGGCAAGCTGAAGTTCGACGCACCGCGCCCCGCCGCACGCCCGGGGCCATCAGCCTAAGGCCCGATCATCTCGGATCGCCAATCCAGCCTGCCCGCGCACCGCGCGAGGAGGCCGGCGTGCGCTCAGAGTTCCCAGGTCTCGAAGGACGCCTGCTACCAGACCGCCGCCCAGCACGAGGCCATCTTCTAACCTTTGCCCGACGGAACTTCGTGTTTGTAGGCTGGCCCCGGCACGTAGCGGGCCCGGGTAACCCCCCCGCGCCGGACCGCGATCCGAGGGTGGCCCGGGGCGCGATGCGAGGCCGTCGCGCCGGATTCGGGTGGCGCCGGTGGTATCGGTTGTCGAGTTCCCGACAATGCCAATTACCGGGAACAAGCCCGCGATGGCACGGATCGGCTGTTAACTTCCCCCGGTAAATGCCACTCTTTTTGACCCGCTAGCCAGTAGTTTCCCTGAAAACCCTGCAACCAATCTGAACTCCTGTATCTCTTGAGCGGGGCATCTCCCCGGCGGAATCTGATGGGTACTTCACCTCCCATCCGGCTCCGCAACAGGAGATGCCCCATGCGGCAAGCTACCCTGGTCTGGTCGCTCTGGCAACGACTGCTCCGACCATTCGCCTCGGCTTTCACACGGCCCGGCCATCGCCGCTTCGTCGAGTGGGTCACCGCCCTGGTCCTCAACGTCGAGGAGCACACCATCACCCAGTCGGTCATCGCCATCGAGCGGACCGCCGACTGGAAAGCCCTGGAATCGTTCGCCGAGTATGGGGCCTGGAAGACCGAAGCCGTCACCCGCTGCCTGGCCGAACTCATCAAGGACGCCCCCGGCTCGACCTGGCACGGTTATCATGTCTCGGCCGTCGATGACACCAAGGTCCACCGATCGGGCGAGCATGTCTGGGGCACCTGCACCTTCCACGAGTCCACCGCACGCTGCCCCAACCGGGCTACCACCGTCCGGGCTCACAACTGGGTCTGCCTCGGGGCCTTGCTCAAGAATGACGGCAAACCCGCCTGGTATCTGCCGGTCTCCGGCCGGCTCTACTTCCGCAAGTCGCAATTGCCCACCAAGTCCGGTGCCGTCGGCTCCAAAGAGACGTTTCGGACCAAGTGCGAGTTGGCCGTCGAATTGATCCGGGAGCAGGCACGGCTCCTCAAGGGGCCGCATCTGGGCGTCTTCGACGGCGGCTACGCCTTGAAGAACGTGGTCCGGCGACTGGTCGTGCCCGAGGACGGCTCGCCCCGCATCGACTTCCTCACCCGGTTGCGTCATGACGCGCGGCTCCACGCCCTGCCGCCGACGTGGCGTCCCAAGGGCAAGCGTGGGCCGATGCCGAAGTGGGGTAAGAAGCTGTCCCCGCCCCGTCAGGGTGGCCGGTGGCCGGGGCCGTGGCAGAAGGGCGAGGCGTTCATCTACGGGCGGATGCGGAAGGTCCGGTACAAGGAGGTCGCCTGCCTGTGGCGGGTGCTGGGGCATGACGTGACGGTCAAGGCGGTGGTGGCCGAGGTCGAGGGGTACAAGAAGCGGTTCACTGTGGTCAGTTCGTCGGCGAGCCTGAGCGGGTTGGAGATGGTGGAGTTGTTCGCCGCCCGATTCCGCCAAGAGGACGGATTCCGGGATCTGAAGCAGAGCTTGGGATGGGAAGAGTGCCGGGCTTGGACGAGGAAGCCGATCGAGCGGACGAGCCAGACGCAGTGGGTGACGATGAGCCTGCTGCGGTCGTTGCAGTTCCGGCTGGATGCCGAGGGGGGGCCGGAGTGGTGGTCGGCTCCCCCCTGGAACAAGAAGAAGGATCGCCCGAGCGTGCTGGACGTGGAGAGGTTGCTGAGGCGTCATCGTGGGGAGATTCAGCGACTTCTCTCGACGTCGCTGGGAGATGAGGGGAAAGTGGCATGAGACGGGTCGTGGGAGATTGGTACGTGTGCAAATTCGATCGATAAGACCCGTGCGATGCGGAGGTGGTAGGGCCTCCGGTGCCGCCCGAGGGTGCCGAGAGAATGGAGATGCTACGCCTCGGCCAAAACGAGGCACAGGATTTCGGGGAAACTACTGGCTATTTGCCACCCTGATCTTTTGAAAGTCGTGCCAACTCTCAAATCTTGCATGCGATCATAATTGCTATCGATCGACAGGCGTTTTTTTTAGGCGAGCGGCATTATGCGCTTGCACGGAGGTAGGGGGCCGGAGACGATGCGGTGACTCTTGTGACCGTCCTCCCGACTTAAGCTGCCAGCGGGGAGCGATCGTGACCGACTACCTCCAGCTTCTTGGCTGCTCCGATGCCGAATTGGCCCATGTCGATCCGCTGGTGATGAACCTGCTTGTGGCCAAGAGCATCCCCAGCCTGGCCGACCTCGACATCGCCCGCTATCAGAGGCTGGCCGACCAGTGGGCCGATGACGTGCGGCGGCGGCTGCCGGGGGCGGAGAAGGTGTTTTGGCGGTCGCCCCAGGACTGGAAGAACGACGTCAGCTTTTTCCGGCTCGGCGCGCTGTGCGGCTACCTGGAGCATGAGGCGGGGATCACTTACAACGAGGACCAGCGGACCGCCACGGCGGTCTTCTACACCGACCCGTCGGATTTGTTCCTCAACGGGGTGATGGACACCCGGCAAGGCACGTGCGGGAACATGGCGGCGTTGCACGTCGCCATCGGCTGGCGGTTGGGTTGGCCGGTGTCGCTGGCGTGCGTGCGGTCCCACTACATCTGCCGGTACGACGACGGCGATGTGACGCACAACATCGAGGCGACGCAGGCGGGCTATGGCGGGTTCAAGTCGGACCCGGATGCCTATTTGATCGACCATTACGAACTGCCGCCGAAGGCGATCAGCGGCGGCTCGGACCTGCGGGCGGTAACGCCACGCGAGTTACTGGGCATATTCCTGGGGTTCCGTGGTCGGCACATGCGGGACACGGGCCGGTGGGACGAGGCGGAGCGGGACTACATGCTGGCCCGGCACCTGTTCCCGTTGAGCCGTAAGCTGTATGTTGACGCAATGGGGGTGGCGATCGATCGGAGCGTTCGGCTGTTCGAGCCGGGCGAGTTGGGGTCGCCGCAAGGCCTGGCGGATTGGCTGAACACGCAGTACCGGATTGCCCGCCCGATGGCGAGGGTCCAGCCGAAGGATTTCCCGTCCCAGGACGTATCCTACACCGCATCGGTGTGAGCTTTCGAGGAGCTGCGGCCATGACCAGCACACATACGATGGGGCGGGACGGTGCGACGCTGGGGGTTCGGGGCTGGGATGGCACGTCGCTCGGGGCCAGGACGCTGGGCGGAGCCGATCCGCTCGGATTCGCGGCAGGTGATGCGAACCTCTACCGCTACGTCGGCAATGATCCGACAAACGCAACGGACCCTACGGGCCTTGAGGAGCAGCACTTCTCGGGTCCGTATGGCCCCCGATGGAATGATGAGAAGAACATAGCGGAAGTCTATTTCATGATTGACTATACGCCAAGCTGGTACAACTACATCCAGCCTTGGTGGTCCTACAGCCCCACACCCAGCACGGAAAAGGCATTTCCAATCCCCACCCTGAGCAAACAGGAATGCACGCCCAACGGGCTGAAGAACCTGGATAACGCAATCCGTGCCTCAATGGACCTTCAAATTGCCTACGCCACGGGCATTCGAAACGCCCTGACCACCGGATATAACAACAGCACGGTTACGGCAGAAGGGCTCGGAATGGCCGCCGTCGGGATGGTTGCGGCCGGGAGCGTCCGCTTCTTCCGCAATATGTCGCGTGCGGATTGTCATATGAACTTGCGAAATTCAGGGTTCGACTATCAAAGTACTTCGAAGGGCGGATACGTTCGATACAAGCACCCGGACGGCTCGGAGGTTTACCTCCGACCGAATGGAGAAGTCGTGCGGCTCGGGCCCAAAGTGACGCCATCGGGCGGCGGCAAGCCCTATGCCCCTCGCGTTGACTCCAGTGGAAATCGCATCGATACTCACAGCACTGGCGAATATGTGTCGTCCCTGCCTGGTTATAAATAATGCGTGAAGAAATCACCAACTGCTCTTTGTCATCCATCGCGGTGAGTGGGGATGGGGCGTTTGTTCGCTTCATCTTGACCGATACCGCGATGCCTCACAATGTCATGCATCTCGAATGCGAGGACGTCATGGTCTTCCAACTCCACCGTATCCCGGGGGATGAACTTCCGTATTTCGTCGGAGAAGTCGTGTGGACTCATCTCTCGGAGGCCGAGACTACGAGCAAGCTGAGCGACATTGGATATTCGTTTTCAGGTGAGGACGGGCAACCGCTGCACCCCACTTCGGGAAGACTTTACCATTTGCAATTCGATGGGGGCATCGCAGGCGAAATTCTCTGCAACGCCGTCAAGGTCATTCGCCCTGTGAAGGCACAACGACATTGAAAAGAATTATCAAAACAGCAAATCACAATTATCAACAAATCATCTTAATTAGTTTGATCTCGCGTAATTAGAAGTTGGCGATGGCCTGGGCGTTCTCGATGGTGCTGCCGGTTTCGCGGTGGGCGGTGATGCCGGTGGCCCCGGAGGGTGTGGCAGCACACCGCTTCGGACAGGCCGACGGTCTTGGCCCGGCGTTTAATCATCCGCCGGGAGTCGTTGGGGGGTATATAGGCCGGACGGTCAACTTCCTTTCACCAGATTTTCATTGCCGGCTTCTGGCCCTCCAGGAGCTTCTGCCCGTCCGGACGAAGGTTGCCCTTCGGATCGACATGGCGGTAAAGCGTCTGGCGAGTGATGCCCAGCTCCGAGCAGAGCACGCCTACCTTGGTGTCGCGGCTGGCCATCGCCAGCCGGAGCTTGGCGGCGGTCATGGTTTAAGGCCGGCCGCCGTTGCGGCCTCTGGCACGTGCGGCGCCCATGCCCGCTCTGGTCCACTCGCGGGCCGCCTCCCCGAGGCGGCCGGCCCTTCCCCGGGCGAGCCGTCGCCAGCGCCGTGCGTGCCGGTGGAGGTCTCGCGCGGCCGCCACGATGTCGCGCATCTGGTCGCGAGTCGGCCGGTATCCCGCATCGTATGCCATCCACCCTCCCGCTTGCAAAGGGCCGGGCCCCGGCCGGCGGAACCCCGCCATGCTACCCACCGCGGCGAATTTCGACATCGACGTACGTCGGATCGAGGTTCCCATCGGGCCAGAAGGTCGCCTGCCTCAAGATCGGCAGCCTCACGCCACGGTCGACCTCGTCGGAAGACGCGTCCGCCACGTGTCGCGTCCAGCATCTCATGATGGCGCCGGCCTGTCGGACCTTGCCATAATGTTTCGCCTGGATCTCCTCGAAATGCCCCGGGGAGAGGCCGGTCCCGTGCTCGGAAATGTAGCGCGACAGGCGAGGGCCGATGCGAAAATCGAGGCCGCTCGCGAGGAGCAAGGCCCGCACGACGCAAAGGCCGGGGAACGGGTTGTCCTCGCGATTCACCTCCACCACCCTGTCCAGGATGCCCCCGAAAAACTGGTCATCACCCGAGTAGATAAGCCGCCCGTGGCCCCGCAGGGACCAGACCTCGACCGCCACCGCCTCGAGGTTGAAGAACGTCGTCCGTGGCAGGTCGTCGAAGCCGGGATCGGCGGTCCGGTCCTCCACCAGGGCCCAGGTCCGGTCGAGCGGCCACATGTCAAACTGCCAATCCATCCTCCGCAGTTGCAGGCCGCCGAAACGCGTCTCGCGCGCGAGGTGTCGTTTGAATTGCTCGCGGATGCGCGGCACTTCCATGTCCCGGATGACGATGTCGATGTCCCGCGGCCGCCCGGGCCTCCGATGCCAGAGGCGTGAGATCAACAGGGACCTGAGCGTCCCGCCGAAGAAGACCGACCTCCAGCCTGCCTCGCGCAGCTCGCGGATCGTCTGCACGACCGGCCCCTTCCAATGCCGATCGTCGCCGCGGCAGAATCTCGCAACCTCCCGCCTGAGCAGGTCCTTCATCCCCGAGATGGTTTCATCCCTGCCCATTCGTCAGCTCCGCGTGCAGCCGCTTCGCGAATGAGTCCGTCATGCCGCACACGTAGTCGGTCACGAGTTGGAACCTGCGATAATCTTCCGGGAGGGCTGTCCCGGCGCTTCGCAGGGAGAGCTGGAAGACCATCCGGTAACTCTCCGAGAGCAGCGTCCCGAGCTTGCCCGGGAAGGTCTTGGTCTTGGGGGGCCCGTCGACGGGCAGGACGCTCGCCCCTTCCCAAAAGAGATCCATCAAATCCTGGATGATGCGGCGGCCCGCCAGTTCCAACTTGAGCGTCGCCGGGGTGCAATAGATGCGTTGGCGGCCCATCTTCTTGAGGCCTTCGATCAGCGACTCGGCCCAACCCCCGGAGAACAGGTCGGCTCCATAAGATCCCTGCATGATCCGCTCGTAATGGGATCGGAAGCCTTCGGTCGCCGCCTCGACCAGGACGCCGATCATCGCCGTTCGGAGGGCTGAGGCGTGGATGTCGCCCGGCAGGGCCCCATCCCCTTCCGGTCCGCCTGGGCCGAGGATGAGGTCCTTCCGATCCCAGACCTTCGACATCGATCCTCTCGGGATCCCGAGGGATTCGCCGTCCAATTCCTCCCGCAAATCCCGCCAGCTCAGGACGCCTTTCTTGACCGCGTCCTCGATGTCCGCGATGGAATAGACGATGTCGTCGGCGGCCTCGACGAGATAGGTGATGGGGTTGCGGGCATCCCCGGTCCCCGTCCGCCCCCTGATCTCGCCGATGAGCTCGTTCTCCGAGGCGAAGTATCCCGGCTTGGAGCGGGCGTGATCGCCCCCGCGGACCGCCTCGTGCGAAGGGGCGATGTATTTGCAGGCCGCCGACAGCGTCCCGTACGTCAGGTTGAGCCCGTTCTCGTCGGCCAGGATCTGGAGCTTGGCGACCAACCGGAGCGTCTGGGCGTTCCCCTCGAATTGCAGGAAGTCTTGGATGAGCTGATCTCGGCCATCGAGCCGCTTCCTCAGCTCTGGTTCGCCGATCCGTTCCCGGAACCACTCCTGGATGGCCTCCTCGCCCGCGTGGCCGAACGGGGGATTGCCGAGGTCGTGGATCAGCCCGCAGGTCGTCGCGATGGCCTCGATCTGGCGATCCATCCCCGGTCCGATCTCGCCGGCCTCGAGCAGCCCGCGTGAGATCCTCGTCGCCAGGCCCCGCGCGACCGACGAGACTTCCAGCGAGTGCGTCAATCGGGTGCGGACGGCGTCGTGCGGCTCCAGGGGGAAGACCTGGGCCTTGTCCTGGAGCCGCTTGACCGGGGTCGAGAAGATGGACCGGTCATAATCACGCTCGAACTGCTCCCGGTGGTCCGTCGGGATGGTGGTCTGCCGACGTCGTTCCGAATTCAGGAGTTGTGGCCACGACATCGCCATTTTCGGGCAGCTCCCCATGGGTCCGGCATCGGCCTCGATCTTACCAGGCGGCCTGCGAACCGACCATGACCCGCGATTCGACGGGCGCCGCACGGCGAAAGCCCCCGTCCTTCATGCGTCCTCGCCCAACCTCCGCGTCATCGTCCCGCCCAGGTCCTCGCGGTTGTCGTCGTAGACCAGCACCGTGTCCGCCCTCGCATGTCGGCTGAAACGCTGCACCGCGCGGATGTCGCCGCCGGACAGCTCCAGGGCCCGCGTCACCGCCGCGTGCCTCAGCCCGTGCGGCCGCACGGCCCGGCCCAGGGCCGCCTTGCGGCCCAACGCCCGGACGATCTCGTGCACCCCGTCGCCGGTCAGCCGCCCCGGCCGGCCCCCCCCGGCCGCGTCCAGCCGGATGAACGCCGGGCCCGACGGCGGGCCCATCCGGGCCGCCAGCCACGCCGCCAGCGCCCGCGCCGTCGCCGCGTTGATCGCCAGCCAACGCCGCTCCCCCTTCCCCTTGCCCACCACCGCCACCCGCGAACCGTCCAGGTCCACGTCACCCACGTCGATCCCCACCACCTCGCCCCGGCGCAGCGCGTTGTCGTGCAGCAGCCGCAACAGCGCCAGGTCCCTCAGCCCCTTCGGCGATCCGCCGGCTGCCCCGGCCTCGGCCGCCGCCAGGAGCTTCCGCCATCCGTCGTGGCCCGGCCCGGCGGTGTCGCGGTACGCCTCCGCCTTCAGCGAGTCCAGCTCCGGCGTCCAGTCGACCAGGCCGAGCCGCCGAGCCAGCTTGGCCAGCCGACGCAGGGTGGAGAGCCGACGATTAATCGTTGCCGGGGCCAACGCCCGGTCGAGCAGGTGGCGGCGATATCCCAGAGCCACGGCGTTGGCCTGGACCGCCGTCCCCGAGCAGACCAGGGCCGCGGCCTCGGAGGGGTCGGCCATCCCGAGGAATTTGCCCAGGTCGGCGATATCCTGGACGCGGGCCCGGTGGGTCCGGGGGTTGCTGGCGTCGGCCAGGAGGGCCCCGTAGGGGTCGACCCGGACGACCGCCGGGGGTGCCGGGTCGAAGATCCGGACCGGGGCCGGCAGGGCGGTTGAGGTGGCCTGGGAGTGCGGGACGATCGGGTGGCTCACGACGGGAGACCCTCATGGCCCCTGCGGGCCGCCCACGGTCATGGGCGGCCACCTCCGGGGCCGGGCGATGGCGACTCGCGGCCCGCAGGGGCCGGGCGGCCGAGTTGGCCGTCGCCAAAAATATCGCCCGATCGGCCCCTTCTTATCACACTATCTCGGCCGATTCGCCAGCGGCGGCCCGCCCGCGATCCATTTCGAGTCAACTTTGGCCAGTAAGATGGCCGGGGGGTGGGGGGGTCGAAAACCAATTTATCTCCGCGGGCGCCCAAGCGTCGGCTGGGGCCGTCTCGCCCCGAGCTCGCACATCCCCCCCGCCTCAAGGCCCCCGCTCGCGATCCAACCGGCGGTGGCCTCGGTCCCGCCAATGGCTGGTGGACTGCTGGGCGGACGGGGAGGTCCCATCCCTGCGGGGATCCCGTCCGGCACCGAACGGCCCGGGCCGTCGGGCCATCCTCATGGGCGGGTTCGGACAGAACCGCAGGGGACGCGCCCCATTCATTCTCGGGCTTCTCATGGCGGCCCTGGGGCCGTGGAGTGGACACGCCGGACGATCTGGGTTGGCGATCGCCGGCCGGGCCCACCGGCCGGGCCCGACGCGTTGATTAACTTGAATAACACCCGGTCTTTTCAAGACTCCTGGCGTTTCAATCCTCGGCGGCGTCGCCCGGCATCGCCGGCGGGCCGGTTGCCCAGCTTCCGGCCCAGCCCGCGGCGGGAGGCCCGCCCATCGCCCGGTCAGGTATTCGCGCCGGTGGCCGGCCGCAGGGAGATCGGCGAATCGCCGGCGGGCCGGAAGATAGATTTATTTCCGCTATTCTTCGCGCGTGCCCGCAAGCGTGCGAGTGCGATTCGCGAAAATGGCCCGGAATTTTGCACGGGCTCGCGTGACCTTGGGCAATCGGCGGGGGGCTCGGACTCGCCGGGGAATCAAGCCCGCCCCCGGGGTCCCGCCCTGGCCCGCGGTCATGCACCCTCGTCATGCACCGCCATGGAGCCCAGACATCCCCGGCCCATCGCGTTGATTAACTTGAATGACACCCAGTTTCCCCAATAGCTCGAGGGTTTCACCGTCCAGATCTGTCGCGTTGCGTGGCATGCGGTTGATGGAGGTCTGCAAAACCCCCATCGGCAGCGCGAAGGCCATCGCATCCGCTCGTGCCGGGGTGGCCGGTCGGGCCCGGTCGGGAACAGCCATTCATGAGGAACTTGCCCGGAGGGTCCAAGGCCCGGGGTGTCGGCCTCCGAAGCCGAAGGTTGCAGGTTCGACTCCCGCCGAGCACATCCCGGCCCGACACGCGTCGGCCCGACCGCGAAGGGGGTCATTCGGTCCGCTCGAGGTGCCACCTCGGCAACGCCTTGTCGAGGACCTCGTTGGCGACCGCGCTGATCTTCTTCCCCCGCTGGTAGGCGAGCATCCGGAGCCGGAACCGGACGTCGGGCGTCAGGTAGAGCTTGGCCCCGTCGTCGCCGGTGTCGGCCCCGGTGGCGGCCGTCGCCTTCTTCTTCCTGGCCTTCGGCGACTTGCCCTCGGCCGGCATCTCGTCGGCCGGGGGCTGCCCCCCCTGCCCCGCCGCCGAGGCGGCCTCTTCGGGCTCAGGCGGCGTCGTGGCCGAGAAGATCCCCGTCGGCAGCGTCATCCCCGATTTCTTGTCCGATGCCACGGCTCAGTACCTCCAGGGTCAGGGCTTGGTAGGCGACCGCCCCGGGGCTCTTGGGGGCATGGTCGACGATGGACGATCGGCGGGCCTCGGCCTCGCGGAACTTCACGGATGTCGGGATCGTGGCCGAGAACACGAGCGGGCCGAGGGCCTTGCGGACCTCCCGCTCGAAGTCGCGGGATACGGCCGTCCGGTCCATCTGGACGAGGAAGACGCCGGCCAGGGCCAGCGACTTGTTCTCCAGGAACCGCCGGACGAGGTTCATGTCGGCCCGGAGCTGGGCCAGCCCGAGGAAGCCGAACAGCCCCGGCGCGAGCGGGACGACGACCTCGCGGGCGAAATTGAGGACGTTGGTCGTCAGCAGCGACCGGGTCGGGCCGGTGTCGACGAGGCAGACGTCCCGATCGGACACCCCGAGCATCGCGGACCGGAGGCGGCGCTCCCGCCCGACCTCGGCGGCGAGCGACACGTTGACGTCGGCCAGGCCGGGCTCGGCCGCGATCAGCTCGACCCCGGGGATCGTCGTCGGGACGATCGCCTCCGGGGCCGACGCCTCGCCGGTCAGGACTTCCGAGAGCGTCGGCCGCCGCGGCGCCTGGCCGTCGAGCAAAACGTGGGTCGCGTTGGCCTGGGTGTCGGAGTCGAGGACGAGGACGCGCCTCCCCCGCCCGGCCAGGCAGGCCGCCAGCGCCACGACGGACGTCGTCTTCCCCGCCCCGCCCTTCTGGGCGACAACCGCGATCGAACGCATGGCGGGAGCTCCTTTTCCCCTCTCCATCGGCCCATCCCCCTCCGTCCCTTGATCCCTCCGGGGACATTCCCCCCCGGGCCCGGAGGGTCCCGCGGCCGGAGCACCTCGGACCTGGAGGACCGCGGGCCCCATCTCCTTCGGGGGCGAAGGGCGATGACCCCGGAAGTTAAAAGCGACGAAGCCCCACGGGGCCACGAGGCAAAAGCCCCAAGGGCTTATGGTCCCCCAGGGTATCGGTGACAGATCCCCCAGGGCCTGGAGGGCGTCGGGCCCACAAGCCCACGGCCCCGTGGGGCATGAGGGACGGAGGCCGGTATCCCCGGAGGATCAAGGGGCCGTAGTCCTCCGGCCTCCGAGGGTTTCGGGGCCGAAAGCCGATGTCCCCGGAGGGTCCTAGGGCTGGAGGGCGAAGGTTCCAGGGGCTGATGGGCCCCAAGGGGAATCTCCCCGTTCCCCTCCGGGCCCGTGGTGACTTCCGGGCTGCAGCACTTCGGGGCCGCAGGGACCCGGGGACATCCGGCGAACGGGGAGGGAGGGCGATGGGGTCGGGGGGCGATGGCCCCGAATTTTTTTCCGGGCCATCGCCCTGCGTCCCTCGACGGGCCCGGCCCGCGCGTCGGGCCGCCGGCCTCGCGGCCCGGGGGATCGGTGCCGCCGGCGGGGCAGGGGGGTCATCGGTCGGCCGGGTCGCCGTCGATGGGCGGGGAGCCGGGGAGGGGGGGCAGGTGGTACGGACCGGGGACCTCGACCCAGGGGGTCTCCTCCAGGGCCGGGGCCCAGGGCTCGCCGGCCAGCAACGCCGCGTGCCCTCGGGCCCGGACCACCGGATACTTCAGCGCCGCGGAGTGCCCGGGCAGGAGCAGGACGTGCGAGGGGGCCCGCCGCCCGGGGGTCGTCAGCCAGGCCTCGATCACCAGACCGTCGGCGATCAGCCCCTCGGCCACGCCGGAGAACGTCGCCGCGTCGACCCGCCCGCCGACCCGAGTCCTCAGCTCCCACCAGGGCAGGGCGCCGGGGCGGTGCCACCACCCGTCGCCCCGACCGTCCCTGGGCTCGCGGGGGACGCCCCGGGCGAGGAGATCGAGGACCCTCGAGCGGAGCCAAGTGGTGGCATCGTCGGGGGTTGGGATCGCGCCGATGGTGATCACCGATCCGCTCATTTTCGAATCCTTGACGTCGCCTTGACGAATCCTTGGCATGCGATGACCCCGGTCACGCTCGCGGCGGCCGGGCCCCCGGGGATCGCGATCGGGCCGATTCCAGGGCGAAGGCCGCGCCGGACCGGCCGCCGGGGTCGCCACGAGGGACGCCCCGGGGGATCACCCGGCCCCCTGGAGGCCCCCGGATCGCGGGGACTGCCGGCTTGCCAGGCCGCCCCGGGCACGCCATCATGGATCGGGGTCGACGCGACCCTAGTAAAGCCGGGGATCGTCCCACTTGGGGGCGCGCCGGCCGGGCGAACGATCGGGGGCGACGATGGGGTAGGCGACGGGCGAAAAGATCACCGACGAAAGAAAGCCCCGGCCATCGCGGCCCGGGGCTTCGATTCGACGGCCGCGGCTCGGCCCTTGGCGGGCGGAGCGGGGATTCCAAGGGCGTTTAGCCGACGTCCCGGGAATTGCGGTCCCAAAGATTGGGGTCCTCAACACCCCCAATCCTAAGATCTCCCCCACTCCCGGTCAAGACGGTCCCGCGATCCGATGCGATCGGGGTGCGCGCCCCGCCCGGGCTACCGCCGGGCGTCGGGCCCGCCCCCCGTCCGCGCCCCCGTCGCCCGCCCCGGGTCTCCGGGCCGCCCCGCGCGGCCCGAAAGGGGGGTGGGGTCATGGTCGGTCGTCCTTCGAATTCGGCGGCGCCGCCGCCCGGGCCGCCCCGCGTCATCGCGGGGGGGTTCGTCCTCGTCCCGGCCTGCCGGCTCCTCCACGCCTGGCAAGCCTGCCACGCCCGGCCCCTCGGCGCGGCCGACTTCCGGGCCTACCTCGCCTGCCTCGAGGTGGCCCATCGCCGCCAACCGCCCGCCGACGGCCGGGCCCCCCGCTTCACCTTCGCCGAGCCGGCCCGCCTGCTGGGCGTCGCCGAGCGACGGGCCCGCGCCTCGGTCGGGCGCCTGGCCGCCGCCGGCCTCCTCGAGTGGTCCGAATCCGCCGTCGCCTTCCCCGGACCGCCGGGCGGCCCCGACGACGGCCTCCTGGCCGAGACCATCGGCGGCGGCCGCGGCGACCTGGCCGTCCCCCGCCGCCTCCTCCGCTTCCTGGCCAAGAGGGCTCGACCCGCCCTCGTCGCCGCCGCCCTCGGCCTCCTGCTCCGCTGCCTCTCGCGCCGCAAGGGGGGGTTCGACGGCCGGGGCCGGGCCAAGGCCTCCTGGATCGCCCGGGCCTTCGGCGTCGACCCCCGCGCCGTCAAGGCCGCCCGCCAGGAGCTGGTCAACCTGGGGTGGGCCGCCCCCGAGCCCTCGCCCCAGGCCGCCGAGAACCGCTGGGGGCGGGCCTACCGGATCGACCTGGCCTGGGCCGGGCCCCCCGCCCCGGCGGGGGGGGCCGGCGGCCCGGTGTGTCGCGAATCACCCCCCCCCGGGGTCCTGGCGTGTCGCGAATCGCCACCCCCTCTCATCAACCAGGACCCCCTCCGGGAGAGAATTCGAAACCAGGACCCCGCCCCCGGCGGGCCGGCTGGTGTCGAGTTCACTGAGGGGTGTGAAGGGACCCCCATCGTGCCGGATGGCCCCCAACCTCCAGTGGCGACGGCCCTGCGGCCCCGGCCCCAGGATGTCCGCCCGGAGGACCTCCGGCCCCCGGCGGAGGTGGTCCTGTCGCCGCCAAGGCTCCGGGACATCCGCCCGGAGGACCTCCGCGACCCGGCAAGGGTCCTGGAACTGCACCGCCAGGCGGCGGCCGAGGGGCTGATCGGGTCGAGCGAGGCGGACCGGCTGAAGTTCGCGGCGGCGGCGGAGCACGCCCGGGCGGTGGGGACGGTGAACCCCGGTGGCCTGTTCGCCCGGCTGGTGGGGCGGGGCTGGTGGCATTTCGCGACCCAGGGGGACGAGGACGCGGCGGCCCGCCGCCTGAAGCGGCACCTGTACGGGGACGCGGGCGGTGGCATCGTCGGCATCGTCGGCGTCGTCGGGCCCCGGCCGACGTCGCCGGCCCGCGCGGCGTTGTCGGCCGACGCGGCGATGGTGTGCCTGGTCCGGGCGGCGGTGGCGAGGGCCGGCGGCCGGGCGGACCCGTTCCCGTTGGTGCGGGCGAAGGATCCGTCGTGGACTCGCGAGCGGTGGGACCGGGCGTTGGCCGAGCTGGTCGCGGCGGCCCCTCGGCCGCTTTCGGAAGTGGTGCCTTGCTCGATCCTGGCACGTCCTGGCAGCTCGTGAGCGACCGCGAGGGGGGGAGGTTGGGGAGCGTTCGAGGCGCCGACAGGTCATCCTCGATGAGTTCGAGCGGATCGCGATCCGACCGGGGAGCAACGGTGAAGCCCATCGCAGCCACGATGATCAATCCTGAGGCACGCGATCCATCGCCCGCCGGAGGGCGGCGACGGCCAACGACGCCGAATCCAGGGCGCCGGCCCCCTCACCGAAACGGCCCATCAGGTCCGTCGGGCGGATGCCCTGCGCGTCCGCCAGGCTCCGCCCCAATACCAACTCGGTCAGCAGGCTGGCATAGGCCACCGCGATCCCGCACCGCTGGCTCTGGAACCCGATCCGACCGATCCGGCCTCCGTCCGTGGCGGCGCGGTCCAGTCCCAGGTAGACCGTCAGCGTGGCACCGCCCGCCGACTCCGCCGAGCCGATCGCGTCGGGGGCCGCCAGCATCCGCCGGTTCCGGGGATGGCGATAATGCTCCAGGAACAACTCGCGCGGGTCGTCGAACTCCTCATCGGCGACGGCGAGCCCTCCCGCCGGCGCGACGGCCGGGGCCGGCGTCGCAACGGCGACCGGCATCAATGAAGCTTCGCGCAGGGACGTGCGGTCCCAGGGGGCCGCCACCGGCCAGGGTAGGCCGAACCGCTCCGCGTACCAGAATTCGTCGTGCACCCGACGCGCCATCAGGTACTCTCGCTCCCGCTCCACGCTCTCCCGACGCTCCTCGAACGCTCGCCAGGCCAGATCATAGAGCCAGTCGGGCTGACGGCCCCGAAACCGCGACAGCCACTCCTCCCAGACCGCATCGCTGAAGTTTTTCCGCGCCATCCGCAACTGGTTGGCGACGATGTGCTCCATCGGCACCGCGTAGTTGTCGAACCCGGCCCGGAAGCGGTGGCCGACGACCGCCTCGGCGTCGTGCAGGATCGGGTGGCCCATCAGCCAGGCCTTCAGGCCGAAGTCGAGGTCCTCCACCCCCCAGATTCGCATGTCCGGGTCGAACCCCCACAGCCGATCGTATGTCTCCCGGCCGATCGCCAGGCAGCAGCCGATCAGCGCCGGCGACTCGTACAGCAGGCGGCCGGGCACCTCGCCCGACTCCCGCATCCGCTCCAGCCCGATCCAGCCGCAGTCGAACTGCTCCAGGTCGATCCGGTAGCCCTGGCCGACCTGGTGCATCTTGTTCTCCCACCGCTCGGCGTCCAGCGCCGGGACCGCCGGGGTGAGGATCGCCCGCCCGCCCGTCGCCTCCACGCCGCCGACCAGCCGGGCCAGCGCGCCCGGCTCCGGCTTGCAGTGGCCGTCGAGGAACACCAGCACCTCGCCCCCCGCGCTGCGGCCCGCCAGATCCTTGGTCGGCGAGACGCCGAGCCGCTCGGCGTGGGTGACGATCCGCGCTTGGGGGGACCGCCGCCGCAGTTCGTCGAGGGAACCGTCGGTCGAGCCGTCGTCGGCGACGACCACCTCGCAATCCAGGTCGGCGGCCGTCTCCAGGCACGACCCGACGGTCCGCCACAGCTTGCCCCCCTCGTTGAGCGAGGCGATCACGATGCTGGCGCGCATCCGCGTCCTCCTGAATTCTCGGGCGTCGCCGTGGCGACCGCCTCATGGCCTCGGGGCAAGTGAACCGCCATGCCCCCGCGCCGGCCGGCGGTTCGCCAGGGCCGCCGCATTGTCGACCCCGCGACTTCCATGAACCCCGAGAGAAACATAGCGGGCACCTCCAACCCTCGCTGCCGTAGCCCACCCCGCACGCCTTAGATGTCGCCCCGGGATTCGGGAGCGGCCACGGACCCAGGCCACAAACCCGTCCGGCCGACGCCACGAAAATTTTTCTGGAGTTCCCGAACTCGGACACCTGGTTTTTGGGCGCGATTCCGAACCACCGCAGCCGTGCAGCCGACCGACACCGGTTCGGCTCGCCATCGCGGTCACCGCGAGCGAAGGGCCATAATCGGTAATCCGCAAGCCGAATCCCGCCGACCGATCCGCCGGCGCCCGGCCGCCCCGCCCGCTGACAATCGGTGGCGTCCGTGCCAATCCGATGACACGGACAGGGCGGTGTCAACCACCGCCCGGGGCGATCCGAGTCAAGGGTCCAAATTTCCAGGTATCCCCGCCGGGCTCTCGCGCCCCGGCGGGCGGTCGCGACGGTCGCCGCCGGGGCGATGCTTAACCAGGCCAGGTAACCCGTCGGCTTGATACAAGTCCATCCACCCGTACACGGTATCCGGGTCGCGCGGCCTCAGCAGTCCGTGCCGTGCCACCGCGTGGGCCGAACCGCCGTCGGCTACCTTCAGCAACGCCGCGCACCGCTCCCGGACGTAGGGCCGGGGGTCGTGGTCCCGGTACGCCACCAGTTCCCGCCGCTGCCCGGCCGTCAGCGCCAATCGTCGTCGAATTGCCATGTCAGTGATACCCGATGAGTCCGCGTCGTCGCGCCGGCCCGCGTTACCGAATACCGCCCGCCATCGCCGGCGCGGCGCGGACGGCGGACCCGAACCGTGCCGACCGCCGTCACGGCCCGCCGGGCTTGCCCGGGGACATGTCGCTTGCGCAGCTTTAGGCGAGAATTGCGGGCCGGGCCCGGACCCGGCCTAAACCAGCATACGGCGAGGTTGATCCGACCCGCGTCGGCCGTAGGATTCGAGTGAACCCAGGCGAGAATATTTTCATCCGCCTCGAACTTGATCCGATACGCCCCACGGAGGACGAGCCATGTCCGTCGGCCCCACGTCCAGCCCGACCCCCAGCCCGTCCCCGTCGCCCTCGCCGCAGCCGACCGCGAGTCCCTCGCCGTCGCCCAGCCCCAGTCCGTCGCCGCAGCCGACGGCCAGCCCATCGCCCAGTCCCAGCCCGTCCCCGTCCCCGTCGCCGTCGCCTCAGCCGACGGCCAGCCCGAGCCCTTCACCCTCTCCGTCGCCGAGTCCGTCTCCGAGCCCGTCTCCGAGCCCGTCTCCGAGCCCGAGCCCCTCGCCGCCCCCGCCGCCCAACCAGCCGGGGTGCCCGGTCCCCGGACAACCCACCGACTCCGCTTCTTGCTCCTCCTGCGGCGGCGGGGGTGGGGGTGGGGGATCGCCCGACGGGCCGAGGTTCGCCCCGCTCTCCTACGGCTCCCCCTCCTGGAGCGTCAACCTCTTCAGCCTCAACCTCGTCGTCAGCGACACGCCCGCCTTCTACTCCCCGGGCCTCGGGCCACAGGTCGCATGGGACCTCACCTACAACTCGGTCAACCCCAACGCCGCCGCCGACGTCGGGCCCTTCAACTACCTCTTTGGGCCCAACATCTCCTGCCCCTACACCGCCCACATCGTCGACCTCGGCTCCCTCGCCCACGTCGTCATGCCCGACGGACGCACCGACTGGTACTACCCCACCAACCTGGGCTCCAACCCAGTCGTCTACACCCCGGCCGCCACCACCGGCGTCTTCAACTCCCTCACCAAGGACACGTCCAACAACGTGTTCACCCTCGCGCTGTCCGACCGCTCCGCCACCTACACCTTCGGCAGGCCCTTCGCCTCCGGCGGCACCAACTACTACGCCCTCACCAAGCTCGCCGACCCCTTCGGACAGGCACTCGTCCTCGGCTACAGCAGCGACCCCGTCCCCAAGCTCCTCACCCTCGCCGACGCCAACGGCAACGCCTCCAACCTCGCCTACAACGCCAACGGACAGGCCAGCCAGATCAACGACCCCTTCGGTGCCAACGCCCAGTTCAGCTATACCAACATCAACGGCCAGAACCTGCTCTCGGCGATCACCGACCAGGCCGGCTACACCTCGCTCCTGGGCTACGACGGATCGGGCAGGCTGACCTCGATCACCACCCCGCTGACCGCACCCAACCCCACCTGGCGGTTCGCCTACGCCGGCTCCGGCGGACAGGTCGCCTCCGTCACCGACCCCTACGGCAACGCCCGCGCCTACGCCACCACCACCAACACCACCACACTCACCGACCCGCTCGGCCGCAGGACCACCTACGACTTCTCCAACAACGCCTTCGGCGGCGCCGGCACGGTCACCGACGCCCTGGGCAACCAGACCCGGCAGACCTTCGACGCCAACCGCAACCTCGCCCAGGTCATCAACGCTCGGGGCTATTTCTCCCGCTCCACCTACGACGGCAACGGCAACCGACTGACCCGGACCGACTACCTCAACCCCTACCCCGACACCAGCCAGGACGTCCAGCGAAGCTGGACCTACGACGGCAACAACAACGTCCTCTCGGCCGCCGACCCGCTCGGGACCGAGACCTGGACCTACAACGCCAACAACCAGGTCCTGACACGGACCGACAAGCTCGGCCACACTGTCAGTTACTCGTACAGCAGCCTCGGCCAACTGCTGACGGTGACCGACCGCAACGGGATCACGGGGATTACCAGCACCTACGACGCCACGGGGCGGTTGACCGCGACGGTCGACGCCTTAAGCAACACGACCCGATTCGCCTGGGACGGCCGAGGCCGCCGAACCCAGGTGACCGACCCGGCCGGCAATACGACCTCGTTCGCCTACGAACTGCTCGACCGCGTGACCGTGACCACCTTCCCCGACCAGACGACGGTCCAGAACGCCTACAACTGCTGCCAGCGGACCCAGGTCACCGATCAGCTCAATCGTATCACCAAATTCGTGTACGACGACCTGGGGCGATTGACCCAGGTCACCGACCCGACCGGGTCCGTCACCAACACGGCGTACGACGCGGTGGGCAACCTGACCTCGCTGACCGACCCGAACAGCCACACCTGGCAGTGGCAGTATGACGTCTTGGACCGTCCGACCACCCAACTCGACCCGCTCCATAACCAGGAAACCTGGTCGTATGACGCCGCAGGCAACCGGACCAAGCGGGTTGACGGCAACAACGCCGCCACTACCTACGCCTATGACGCCCTCGACCGGATGACCCAGATCGCCTACCCCGACGGTTCGACCGTTGCCATGACCTACGACGCGGTGGGCAATCGGCTGACCGCCGCCAACGCCCTGGGGCAGTGGTCCTGGGCTTACAACGCCAACGGTTGGGTCACCAGCGCGCAGTCGCCGACGGCCTCGGTCGCCACCCAATACCAGTACGACAACGAAGGCCACCGCACCCAACTGACCGATCCCGACGGCAACGCGACCACCACCGGCTACGATCCGACCTACCGCGTCGCCTCCGTCGGCTTCCCCGTGAACGGCCAGACCGAGACTGTCTCCTACCGGCGCGACCCGCGTGGCCTGCCGACCCGGCGCACCCTGCCCAACGGCATCGTCAGCACCTACGGCTACGACGCCTTGGGGCGGGCCACATCGGTCCATCACGCCCGATCGGATTCCACCGTCCTATTCGGCTTCAATTACCAGTACGACGGGGTTGGCAACCTGACTCAAGAAGCCAGCCAGCGCTGGGACACCGGGCTGGGGGCCACCACCGCCTACCAGGCCAACTACGCCTACGACCCCCGCTACCAGCTCACCACCGAGAAATACTACCAGGCCGGCAACTTCGCCCTCGAACTCGACTACACTTACGACCCGGCCGGAAACCGCACCAAGCTGGTCATCACCGACCCGACTACCGCCGACTCGCCGGTGACGGTCGCCTCCACCTACTCGGCCGACAACCAGGTCGCCCAGGCCGTCCGTACCACGCCGCTCGACCCCACCCAGACGACCAATTACGCCGAAGACAGCAACGGCAGCCTCACCCAAGCCTCCGGCCCGTCTGGGGCCACCACATACGGATACGACTTCGAGCGGCGGCTGACCTGGGTCGGCCTGTTCAACGGCACCGCCGCGCAGTTCGCCTACGACCCCGGCGGCCTGCGGGCGCGGAAGACCGGCACCTCGGGGGCGGTGACCAATTACGTCCTGAACGGGTTGCAGGTCTTGCTGGAGAAGGATGGGGCGGGGGTGACGCAGGTCCGCTACGCGCCGGGCCTCGCCCGGATCGTCTCAGGGACGGTAGCGTACTACCTGGAGGACCGCCTGGGCTCGGTGGTCGGGCTGACTGGCCCTAACCAAGCCGTCACGGACACCTTCCGGTACGACGCCTGGGGCAACCTGCTCCAGCGGCAGGGGACGGTCAATACGGCGTACCAATGGGCCGGCGGGCAGGGCTACTACCTCAACCCGGACGTGGGGCTTTTCCTGATGGGCCTGCGGCACTACGCGGCGGGCATGGGACGGTTCCTGACCCGAGATCCGTTGGGATTTTCAGAAGGGCTGAACCTTTACAGCTACGTGTTCAACAACCCGGTCAATCTGATTGACCCCACCGGGCAGAGGAGTCCCGGGTTCGGTGCGGGTTACCTGTGCATCAACGCAGGATGTAACATCCCGCCTGGGACCATCATGATCAAGCCGGAGGACACCACCACACCAGTTCCCCCTGCCGGAGGCGGCGAGCAGTGTGTCGCGGCGGACGCGCTGTTCACGGCGAAGGGGACGCTCAAGATCCCCGACAACTGCGATTGTTACATCAATTGCAACGCCAAGGGTATGCCGACCTGTGTCAAATGTTACTGCACGGGGACCGGAATCTTGGGAACTTTGCCGGGATTCCCGACCCCGACGTTCTACCCGCCCGGTGCCCCCAATCCTTTCGGGAACAACCCGCTGACTCCGCAAATCGAGCCGCAATCGTAACAAAAACTTGCCGCCGGGTCTCTGGTGGCGATCAGCGACGATCGCCTCGGGCCGCCGTCTAATACGCTTTCCGAAAAGTTCATGCCCTTTGCTTGAGATATTCGGCGTTGCAGATCGTCTTCAGCCTCTCGACATCCTGACACACCGCTCGCACGCTGCGGACTGCCTCCTCCTTCAACCCCTCGTATCCCCGGTATTCCCGATTCGACCAGTGATGCGACCGCAGGTAATGCCACAGGTTCTCGATCGGGTTCAGTTCCGGCGCGTACGGTGGCAGTCGGATCAGGCTCACGTTGCCCGGCACCACCAGGTCCTTCCCGGTGTGGAAGCCCGCACCGTCCCAGATCAGCACCGCATGGACCCCGGCGGGCAACCCGCCCGAGAATTGCTCCAGGAACAGGTTCACCACCGCCGTGTTCAACTCCGGCATGATCAACGCCGAGGCCGCGCCCGTGGCGGCGCAGACCGCCATCAGCACGTACAGCCACTCGCGGCCGTTCTGCCGCACCGCACGGGGCCGAGACCCCTTGTGTGCCCAGACTCGCGTGATCGTGCCCTGGGTGCCGAACCTCGCCTCGTCCTGGAAGTAGACCCGCACCTGCTGGCCGGGATGATCGGCGGCGATGGCCTCGATCTGCTCGACGACGATCTCCTTGAAGAACTCCTGCACCTCGGGATTGGCGTCCTCGTGGTGGGGCCGCGGCATCAGGTCGCTGTATCCGAGGCGATGGAGTAGGTCGTAGACGGCCTGGCGGCCCATCAGGACCCCGAACTCACGCTCCAGGATTCGCCGGACATCGGCGGCCCTCAGGGAGCAGACGCCATCCTCGGGCCTTGGTGGGGCGTCGAGTCGCTGCTTGAGCCGGGGATAGTGCTCCGGGGACAGGGAGCGTGGCCGGCCGGGCCTGGGTTGCTCGCGGAGGGCTTCGATGCCGCCGCGGTTGTACTGGGCGACCCAGTTCTTGACGACGCGGAGCGAACACCCCAGGCTCTGGGCGACGAGAGAGGCGGTCCATCCCTGCTTGGCGAGGATGATGGCCTGGACTCGCTTCCAGGAGCGTTTCTGGGGGATGGCATCGGCCAGGGCCTGGAGTTGGACCAAGGTGTGGTGTTCGGCGACGAGCACGGATGAGGCCCCCGGGATTGGGAATCACTCGCCTCATACTGCCAAGTCGCCATGAGATGCGCCAGTGGGTGCAGCCATTTTCTGGAATGCGTATAAGTCCTCGGGTGCTTGGCGCCGATGCCGGTCAGCTCGGGGCCGACCTCACCGCCCTGGCCCTTCACCTTGTGGCAGCGGACGCAGTAGACGGCGGCATTGTCGGCGTAGATCTTCCGGCCCCGGTCGGCGTCGCCGCCTTCGAGTTCGGCGAGGTGGCCGGCGAGCGGGCTGTCCTTGGGTTGCGAGGCCTGGGCCTTCGCCAGGGCATCAACGACGGCGGCCGACTTCTTCTTCGAGGCGGCGTCGACCAGCTCCAGCTCGATCGCGGGCGGGGCCTGGTGCCGGGCGAGCCGGTCGAGCCAGGTGGTTAAAATGGCGTCGGCTTCGGGGCGGTCGACCGAGCCGAGGGCTTCCAGGGCCTTCTGCTTCTCGGGGGTCGAGCCGGCTTCGAGGACCTTCGCCAGCGCGGGGATGGCCCGCTCGGGGCTGAGCCGGGTGAGAACGCGGAGCCCCTCCGATCGGACCCGCCCCTCGGGGGCACCCACGGCGGCCTCGACGGCCTCGACGAGCTTGGGGTCGTCGAGCTTTTCGAGGGCCTTGATCGCGTCGGCGCGGGCGAGCCCGCTCCCCTTGCCGGAGACGACCAGGGCGACGAGGTCGGGCCCGGCCTCCTTGATCCCGAGGTCGGCGACGGCGGCGATCGTCCCCCGGCGGATCTCGTCGGGCGAGTCGGCCAGGAGAGCTTTGATTTTCGGCCGGAGGGCGTTGGCGGCGACCTCCGCGGGTCGACCCTCGACCGGCCGCCAGAGGCCGTTGATCCGGTCGCGGCCGGGGGGATTCGGCCAGGCGGCGAGGATCGCCAGGGACTCGACCCGGAGGTCCTTCGAGGCGTCGGACCGGGTCGCGACCCCGGCCAGCCCCG
>JAABUW010002026.1_pt1 | contig 31682 bp, 57 predicted proteins | sample 5560081 | NCBI WGS metagenome assembly JAABUW01 (sample SAMN10711882, study PRJNA513363) | rock metagenome | isolation source: Antarctica rocks | place: Antarctica: Victoria Land, Knobhead sud | reverse complement strand
GAGAGAGTCTTGCGGCATTGACAAAGGGTTTCACCAGCGGGAAGGAGTGGCCTCTGCTCCTCTGCAGGCGGCAGCCTTCGACACGGGGCTGCTGGCGCCGATGCTGTTTGGGGACGACCACCACACGCACACCTACGTGGAGGATGCAGAGGCGCTGGCCGCGCCGGGCGAGGAGCTCTCCTGGTGGCAGCTCATGGTGCGAGATTGCTTGAATCACACCATGATCAAGATCAAGATCAAGATCACTCTGCAAACGAGGTTACAGACGCTGAGACGCTGGCGGATCCAGAGCAGGAGCTTGCCTTGGTGGCAGCTCAAAGTGCGCACCATGTGTGTCTCTCAAAACTGGCTTTCACCACCACATGCACACCGAGGCAGATGTCGCCATTCCGCCCGGTGCAACTGTCTGGTCTATAGCATGCGCTGGAGCTCGTCCATCTCTCGAGCGTGCTGGAACTGAAGCCGACTGTGTGTTGCCGTCGCTGCAGGGGCGGGCGCGCACGGTGGGGCAGGTGCTGCTGGGCTACTTTGAGGTGCCCTTCAACATGGACGACCCCGTGCACATCGCCATCAACCCGCACGGCGCCGGCGCCCGCTCCGCCACCCGGTAAGCTGCCCCGCCACTAAACCTTAAACCCTAAATCTGGATCCACCCTGCCAGCACGACTTGCCAAGCTGGATCGTGGGCACGCTTCCTGGCAACATGGCGACTCCGGATCTCTGGCAACCTAGCGTTCCTGACCGTGGCTCATGTTGCCTGCAGGGTGTGGAATCGGGACGACCTGAGGACGAAGCTCATCGTCCTGGGGTGCGTGTAAAGCGTTTTCTCCTTCCTCTGGTGACACCCCCAGCACCTCCTTGGGCCTAGCACCTCCTTGGGCCTGTTGCGTCCGCTGCCCTCGCAACGCCAGCAAGAGGCATTTCCAAGAGACCCGATGCAAACAGGCATCTGTGATCCGTGCAGGCCGCCGCTGGGACCCAATGCCGACCGCAAAAACGAGGTCCAGCGCTTTGCACTCAAGACGCGGGGCGAAGCGGCGCTGCCAATCCTGAGCACAACAATGATGCACGAGTAGGGCGGGGGAGGGGGGGGGGGGGCTTTCGCAGCGCGCATTTCACCTTCACGCTCCACTGCTAGACGTGGCGAGCTGAATCTTGCTTTAGTACCGAGGTGTGGCGTGGTGGCCAGATGCGCGGCGCACATGCACAACCGGATACCCACGGGGTTTTGCCGTTGGCGCATGCACTGATATTGACCTCTGCATGTCGATGTGTGAGACTTACGAACATGATTGATTGTGGTTTATTCCGATCGTGGCCTCTGCCGGCCAAAGGTCTGATATCGAAAATTCTGTTGGGTTGGGTTGGGAGGAGTTGCCGCTTTCTGCAAGGTTTAGTCTTCGTATGCATCTTGAGAGGCTTGGGTCGGGTCCGCATTGCACTGCTGCCGTATGCGCTACCGCATTTATTGCACATTTTCCGATCATATTCAGAATAATATGAGTGCCCTCACGAGCGACTAATTATATGTAAATGACAATTTGATGGCGACCCGAGCTGTATTTCATCACACTGACAGCTGTCTTCAGCCCGCAGACTCGTCACACCTCCTGGCTCGGGTTTCTCGTGTTGAGAGAGAATTGCATATTCTGACGGGCTTGGCCTGTGGTGCCATTGCGGCAGGCCACTGGTGTTCACAAATTATTACCTACTGGCGCTGCTGCAAGCAGAGTCGGCTACCCGTGCCTGGCGGTGGGTGAGCACATCAGCACCCGAAGCTGTGGACCGGGTCGCTGTGCTCCCACGATTCCAGCTGGTACCTGTCCTTACAACATCATGAGGTGGTGGAATTCTTCCTTTCATCCCTCAACACAGGAGTCCGACGGCTGCCTACACAGATGGCCACGTACCTGATAAATTGCCCTTACATTCGAGATTCTTTTCGCTTTGAGTTGTGCATGCTGAAATTTGCAGAATTGCGTGTTCTGCAGGTCAAAGGTCCCATCTTGGCAGATAATGCATGCCGCAATATTGATTGGCAGTACATGCTTTGCCTTTGCCCGCTGCTGCTGGCGGCCTGCTGCGTCGGCGCCAAAGCCCAGCTGCTGCTGCGCCATGACGCCTGGCCAATACGTGCAGCGCGCCATTGCGGGGCGGCCCCAGCAGTCTGCTGGCGACGCTGCCGCGGCTGCTGAAGAAAGTGTTGCCGCGCCCTGGCTCTGGCTCCCGCCGTGCTGTGGCGGCAGATGTCGCGAGATGAGCCGCTGCCGGTGTGGCTGTGGCTGTGGCTTTGGCTGCGGCTGTGGCCGCGGCTGTAACTGCGGCTGCGGGCGAAGCTGCGGTTGCGCTTGTGGTCACGGCTGCCACTGCGCGTGCGGCTGCGGCTGCTGCTGCGGCTCAGGCTGTGGCTGTAGTGGTGAGGTCCGTGCCTGCTGCCGCGGCTGCTGCGGCTGCCCCTGTGGCTGCCCCTGCGGCCGCCCCTGTAGTAGTCTGGGCACTTGTATCGGCCGCGCCGTCATTACGCGACTAGGTCGAGAATGTCTGCTGTTGTTGCCATGCCTGCTGCCCGAATACTCAAGCCTGCTGCTCGTTGGTCTGCGCCCCTGCGACACCGTCAGATGGCGGTGACGCACGGAAGCAACGGCCGCTTGGACACCTCGGTGATCGAACGTGACCCACACCGTACTGGCGCAAACTGATGCGGCTTTCAAAGACGAGCTCGAACCGATTCGTGAAACAATTAGAAGCATCTACCTTCAGCCCAAGAACGCTAAAATAAACCAGCGAGCACGGTAGAACGTGCTGTCGGACGTGCATTGCCACTGCAGCGGGAGGAAAGAGACTCACCTTCGACATGCGGCCGCAGCAGAAGCGCCGCAGAAGCCATCAAAACGAAATCTGTTTCGGAGTTTGCCCAGCACGGCGCAGCATGGCGCGATCGAGATGCACGCAGTGCATGAACGTGCAAGATTGCCTTTATCCTGAGTGATATCGTTCTCAGCGGCACTTGTGCTCTGTGTAGCGTATCCTGCGCCGCTCACTCTGCAAGCGAGGCTGTGCCGACTGAGGCTGTTAATCAGGTGCACATAGACTGCTGCAAGCAGTCGGTTGAGCTCCAACCTGGTGTCAAGCTCCTCAACGACCATCATAGGTCCTTGAATGATAAATGGACTGGTGAGCATTTCTTCCGCGAGCTGTCTTACTCGTGAACAGCGAGACGCAGCATGTCTTGGACTTTGCCTCTCCTTGATGACTCCGTCTCAGCACGCCTGCAACGCTGCGAATCATGTATAGCGCTCGTGTTTCGGCGAGAGCATCGCTTCACTCCCCACCAACGCTTCCTGGATGAAGTAACGCAACCCACAGGCGCAGGCTGACAACGTGTGACGCTTTTGAAAGCCTCTGCAGAAACATGAGCGTCTCACGTTCCTACCACGCAGGTCAAGCACGTCGACGAGCAGGCGCGTTGGGGACTGATCATTGCCGACGGCCTTGACGCCGACGTTCAGTTCTCCCTGGACCAGGTGCGGCCACCTCCAGTGCCAATCTGCATCGGAGTCGACCACATTTGAGACTGCACGATTGAGTACGATGCATATGAACCAGGCTTGTGCAAAGATGCTGACCCCGTAACGCCCACCGGCAAGCACATCTGCGCAATCTTCAATGCGCAGGTGATCTGCGGCGGTCGCCCAGCAGCGGGCGACGAGGTCGACTTCGAGGTGTACTGTGGGCCGCAGGGGCCGTGCGGCCGCCAGATCGCCATCAAGGCCACGCTGCCGCCGCAGCTGCCGATGCAGCAGTCGAAGCAGCCGCAGACCAAGTCGGCGCAGCAGGCGACGCCGCCGGTGCCGCCTTCGGCTCGAAATACTAGCAGCGGCAACATGACCGCCTTCTTCCCATTGGAGGCGGCGGCTGCGCCACAGCAGCATAGGCAGCGCAAGGGCGAGCCGCCTGCGCTGCCGATACCCCTGGCGTCCAACGTGCTGAGCATCCCGGCCTGCGCTGACGCAGCATGTCAGGCCTCGCCCGCCTGCTGGTAGGGTTGCCTTAAATAACTCTAACTTTGAGTATTGCCTGCATGGCAGCGTCCCATCATCAGGCGATTGCAGCACGGAGTCGGTGCTCGACATGCCAGCACTCTGCTGACTGTGTCCACTGGGTTCACATGAGCTATAACGTGTTGGTACTGCCAGCAGTGAACAGCAGCCATGCACACGCTTGCAGACCCAGCCGACTGAGCTTTCTCCTTACCAAACACCGGCATGTGCCAAAAAGCTATCGGGAGTGTACTACACGCGGCGATCTGCAGAATTTTAGGATCCCCTGATCCCCTAATCCCCCAACCCCTTAATCCCCTAAAATTCAAATGTTGGCAGGTGCAACGTGGGGCTGGAGGTGCGACTCCCGGGCTCCAGCGTGGCGGTGCTGGGCGAGCTGAGTGGGTTGTGGCACACAAGCAGCAATGCTGAGCACCGTGCTAGAAGCTTCAGTTAGGAGGATGTATGCGTCGGCAGGTGCGACAGGGGCCTGGAGGCGCGGGGCGCAGGCTTCAGCATGCAGAACGCAGGACCGAGAGTTCAGCACCCAGATCCCGTTTGCTTGTGTGAAGAGCTGTATGCCATTTCAATAAAAGAAATCGACGTGGGCCTGGAGGTGCGGGACCTGGGCTTCAGTGTAAAGGCGCTGGGTGGTGTGGCGTGCCCAGCAGCGCCAGCTCGATACCACGTTGTAGGAGTGGATACCCAGATATCTGCTCAGCTGAGGACCCTACTCGCAGGTGCGACGTGGGCCTGGAGGTGCAGGACCCTGGCTTCAGCGTGGCGTCTCTGGGCGAGCTGGCGCGGCCGGCGGCGCCGGCGGTATATCAAAAAATCGACAAAAATATCATATCCCCCGCGTTCCCCGGCATGCACCGCCGCCTGGCAGGCGCCTCCGTGCTGGTGGCCACCAAACCAGCAGAGCTGGCCGCAGGGCTGCGCCTACTGCAGGTACGTCTTGGTGGCTTAGGGTTTAGGGTTTAAAACCCTAAACCCGCGTCTCAGCACAGGTTGCTCATTCCAGTCCGTGGCTCTTTCTGGGGCATCGGCGTCTCTTGCGCCATACTAGAAAAGTCGCCCACGCGTTTGCGTCGGCGACTACCAAGGCCGAGGAGCTGGCTGCGGGGCTGGGCCCGGTAGCTAAGTTTCACTGTGCCGTTTCTTGTGATTTCGTGGGACTTGGCACGCATGGGACTGTCGTGAGATTTTGAGAAAGCCAATGGCTGTACTTCACGCGCCGAGAGCAGCTCCCTGCACAGCCTGTCCCTGCACGCATGCAATGGTGATGCTGAAGCGGATGCTGCATCGGCGTCTGGGCGGTCTGGCCCTCAGTCAGGCGAGGCAACGAGCCGCGCGGACGCGAGAGGTCCCAGCTTCCTTTGGGTGGTTGCCGCACATCACTTCAGCTGTTCCATCGTCTCCATATACATACACACAACGTTCGCTCGACCCATAAGTTCGTTGCAATTTAGCGGCAGGCACGAGCAACCACGCCAGACATCTGTTTTTGGTCTTGACATTCTGCACAAGGCAGGCTGTCTGACGAAAGTGTCGATTCTGTCGCACGGCAGACTCAGCATCCAATGGAGCTTATCAGCACGGATTTCTGCGTGCCGCTTTACACTTATATGTTTTCTGTACAATTTTGCAGGACTCGATGACCGACGGCGTCTTCGGCATTGACCTGGAGTGGAAGGTGTGCAGCTTGCTGGACATTTGCCAAGCATGATTCCGAGTACCTCGTGAACGTGCTGCCAGACACTAAGCCGCATGGTGGGCGAGAGGACAGCAATGGCAACCCAGCCAGAGGCTGCCGCTCATCCAAAGCTGACAACCCCCATCACTGCTCTGATCCTCTCGAATTCCCGCGCTCGGAGACGGAGGCGGACACGCACAACAACCCAATGGCGCTGCTGCAGCTGGCGTCGGCTATTTAGGGTTTAGGGTTTGCGTGTCGCTGTACTCATTCCGGCAGTGCCCAGTGCTCTTGACACCGCCATAGTCATATCACATATTGTACATGACGAGTACACTTGCGATGCAGCCGGACACGGAGGCGGGCATGGACAACCGGGTGGCGCTGCTGCAGCTGGCGTCGGCGTCGGCGGCGCTGCTCGTGCGGGTCACCGGCCTGGCCACACTGCCCGCATCTTTGAACGCCTTCCTGCGGTGATTTCTTGGGCCTGCTGAAAAACATTTCGACTTCTGTTCATGGACTTCAGCATATCGGCGGCGCTGCTGGTGCCTGACGGCGCTGCCCGCGCCCCTGGGTTTAGGGTTTAGGGTTTAGGGTTTGCCTACATGCGACGTGCATCCGAGCGGAATAACGGGTCTTCTCGTTGAATCCAAACCTCCATTTCGTTGTCTTTCTGGTGCACGTCACCGGCCTAGCGGCATTGCCAGTGTCCTGGAGGCCTCTCTGCAATGCGCGCCCAGCTGCGCCTGGCTGGGTTTGCCGCCTCACACTTCCTTTCCTGGGATTCTGTAAGCGGCTGGATGCCTTCGGACAGCATCTCACAGTTGCGAACACACGCCTAAAACCATCTCAGCGTGCATATCCAGGAAAAGATGACATGTCAGTACACAGAAAAAGTCTGTAAAGAGGCGTTTCCGTGTTAGATTTCCGTGTTTAGATTTCCGTATGTAGATTTCCGTATTTGAATTTTCGTATTTAGGTTTCCAAGCTGCGAGCGTGCATGCATGCAGGCAGCCGGGGCTCACCTTCGTGGGGCTGTCGTGGGACTCGTCGGACGAAACCAAGATGCGCAGTTCCTTCGGCTTCGGGCGCGCCGACTTTGACCGCTTCGTCGACCTGTCGGAGGTGTTCGCACAGCTTGGATACGCCGGCGACCGGGTGCGTGCTGTCAGACGGATTATGGGAACGTGAGGAAGTTTGAGCGATCTGCATGTTTGTGTGGACACTGCAGAGATTGGAGAGGGCGATTTGACCTGTAGGGTTTAGGGTTTCCCCAGAAGAGGATTCGCTGGCGTGTTCTGAATACCTGGACCTGAAGTGTACCGTGCTGGCAGTTTTGAATATTGCGGACTGCGACTGTACTGCCGCGCTCTGTCCTGCACAGGTGAGCCTGACGCGGGCGGCTTTCCACTGCTTTGGGCTGGCGCTGCCGCTCATGAAGACGGAGACCATGTCCAACTGGGACGCCGTCATCTACACGCCACGCCAGGTCTGGGCTTTATTCAAGTTTTTTCCGAATGTTTTTATCCACTTTCACAGCTGCCTGATGAGAGCGCTCATCTTCTCGGCTGCGCCTTTGGCGGGGAACCCAAAGGCCTGTGCCTCGTAAGGAGTCCCCTCCCGGTCCTGATGACACCTTCAGCTGCAGCAAGTTTTGCGTCGCAGCTGTGTGGAAGCGAACATCAGACAACAAGTATTTCTGGTCACCAACCGCGGCGTGCGGCCTAAACCCTAACCATCTGCTGCAGGTGCTGTATGCGGCGCGGGATGTGCTGGTCACGGCGCACGCCTACCGCCGGCTGCGTCTGTGGCACCACGCCTGCAAGACCGGCCGCTCCTCCATCGACAGTGCCTGCGAGGTGGACTTGCAGCTTGTGTGCCAATATGCACCACAGGGGGGGACACTTGCAGTGCCTCTCTGCTCACCTGTGGTGCTGAACCATGCGTTGCGGCAGAGTCTGTGGATTCAGCTACACAGAGCCCAATGACGGTCCTGCATGCAGCAGGCAGAGCCCAATGACGGCATGCTGCGCAGCATGCCGCCACATCAAGCGCATTTCCACTCAGCACACACCTGGAAGAAGAAAGACACTGCTACATACTATGATACAAGGCTGGCGTCACGCGAACACGCAGGACTGCGGGCAGGCCTTTGGCGTGCAGCCTGGCGCCGGCTTGCAGCGCTTCGCGTGCCTCAACGCGCACTGCCGCCGGACCTTCGCCACAGCGCAGGCATGCGGCGCTCGCCTTCTCGTCCTGCTGTGCATGCTGTTCACTGTGTCTGCAGTGCCAGTGGACTGGTGCAGTGTTCTGGGACTTGGCTGCGCCGCCGTGCCTTCGCCACCGCCCAGGCACACAGCACCAGCCGCATCCACTTCTGCACACCTGTTATGCCCGAATGATGTGCACCACGTGAACTGCTGGTGGCGGCAGGATAACAACATCAATGCAGCAAGCCTAGTCAGACTCGTGGGCGCGCCCATGAGCACAGCGAAGGACTGGGTCCGCCGATTCCGCGCCGGCCGCGGCGCCGCCGACGCACCCCGAAGCGGCAGACCATGCAGCCTCAGCGACGATGCGACAGCTGTGGCGGTCAGCCTGGTCAGAAAACCAGCCAGCCGCTCCACAGCAAAGGCGGCGGCGGCGCTGGAGGCCCTCGGCCATGGCCGATTCCACAAGTCGACCGTGCGCCGCGCTCTGCGATTCGCACTGTGTTGGTGTGGAGGTCGCTGACAGGCCAGGAGGCTAACAGCTGTGAGTGCCACGCAGGCGCTGCGCAGTCATGCGAACGACACCCACCACCAGGTGATCGACTCGCAAAAGCTCTGTGAGCTTACAATGCTGAGCTTACAATTGTTCAAATCAGATCCAGAGGCTTCTGTACGTGGCACATTCCGCGCGCATTGCATTGCGCTCGCCAACAATGGTCTCCCACGACATCGTGTTACGAAACTTTACCACGCACGTTACAAGACGCGACACCACATATATCATTTTGTACCTCAGGCATCACACGAGCTGTGCGGTGCCTGCGGCCGCATCTCTGCCGCCGTCTGCGAGAATCGAGCGGCGCCTCAGCCGCCACTGGGGCGGTCGCTGCTGCACCGCACCCAGCGCCGCTTCTAGGCCCTGTAGCAAACGGAAGTGATCTGACGTGCCGAATCACTGACGGCTGCTGCGCGCGTGGCTGCTGCTGAAACCATGGAGTTGTACGACATGCCGTGATGCGGCTGTCCTGTAGCGATAACGGCCGCTGAAACTGCGCTTTAATTTTGCAAGTATCGTAGCTCTGTCGCGAAGGTCTCGGTATTGTTCAATGGCATTGGTCAACGAGAGCGCTCACAATCTCTCACATCTGGAGATCCAACTTCTCGGCAGCTGCTGTCGAGAGGACTCGGGTACGAGTCGGATGTGCAGCGCACGAGAAATTTGTTGATCACGCTCGTGCTGAGATATAGAACACAAGGTGGAAGCTGACGGTTCGTAGCTCTGTTATTGAAGCCTGCCGCTGCAGAAGCAAGCGCCATCCAGCGAACAACATGGCGGCCAAGGACCTAGCGGAGAAGATCATTGTGTGGGGCAACAAGCCCGCAATTCTGACTGCTCGTCGTGCCATCTGGATCATCACATCAGGCAAGTCGCGGGCACGGCAGTGTCGTTCTGGTTTGCTGTATCGAATGTGTCAGACGATCTCAACCCACACCCAAATTGCTCATGCATACACAAAGCTCTCAGCGTGACTTTTAACCATGTGCGTCACACTGAGCCGCATCACGCTGCCGCCAAGGCCGCTCTCGAGTGCGAGCACGAGCGTTCCTGAGGCGGCTGCATGGGCCGTCACATCCAGCCCGCTCATTCAGCCATGATTTCAGTGTCCATGTCTCATTCAGCTCTATGAACGCCTCGAGGCGTCCATGATTCGTTGCCCTGCGGTCGCGCAGGGTGGTGGCTGGCTGTTGCTTACGTCTTCGCTGGTCTGAGCATGGCGCTGACCATCATCTTCATCCCATTTGTGCCTCAGGCGCTGCGACTGGCATGGTGGGTTTCAATTTGATCTCGACTTTGAGTAAGCATGGCTGCTGCAGCCAGTGGTGACGGCATATCGGCAGAGCCGGCACCAGCGCCATCGTCATGCCCATATGGAGTCAGTACGGCATGGGGTCACTGAGTATTGTTCTGTCCAATAAATGTTGCCCCGCACATTCGTGCAAGTGGACAACCTCACAATAGATTCCGAGGCGTGAAGACAGTCCATCATGTTTTCGGCAGGTATGCATTCGACCCGGTCAAGAAGGAGGCTGTGTATGACGCCAAGGACGCCAAGAAACCGATGATTCTGGCTGCCAACGTGGTAAGATATGAGGCATGTCGCCATCCAGCACTGCTGCCTGCGGCAAGTACAGTCGTGGCACCGTTATGCAATCAGGCCCGCGCTTGATCATCTGCAAAGGGCTGCGTGGTCTTCCAAGCCTGCAGACACGCATGCCCGCCTCACGTAGGTGTGGGCGATCTTCTTTGGGTGGGCGATCTTCCTGGGCTTCATTTTTGCCGCGCTGATTCAGGCTCTCACAATAGTCGGTGCGCCGATTCCAGCTATCTCAACCTGACACCGACTATGGCACTGTGCAATGCTGTACACAGTGGCCATGCCTCATGTTGCTGGGCAGTCCCTGCTTAAGGTTCCTCGCCGATGTACACACGGTTCACTTCCATATATGCAGCAAGCTGATGGCGTGGGCTTCAATTTGTGCAGGTTTGCCTACTGCGTTGACATTTGGGAAGCTCGCACGCTTTGCCCTGATGCCGTTTGGCGCTGAGATCCGGTGCGAGGCCGTCAGCCCTTCCTGAATCTGTGTCCAATGGCGGGGCTGCTCGTTGCTGTTGGCGGCAATGCATTGAGTAGATCCTCCGGGATGTTGCATTTTGGACAGCAATGCTGAAACTCATGTGCCACAGGAACAAGTTCCTGCCCACAACGGTCGAGGAGCTACGCGCGCACAAGGCGGGCTCACTGCCGCAGTCGCATCCGGCAGGGAAATGATGGAATCCGCGGTTTGCGGCCTTGGTGTTCACATGACATGCTGTCGACCGCCAGTGACCACACTGCGAGCTGACAGGCCCCGCCTGGAGTGATCCATTTGACAAGCCAGAAGCATGAGAGTTTTGTGGTATAAGTCTACGGCCGGCCGCACAAAACTCCTGCATGTTTGGAGGACCGCCGGGAGGGGAATGCTGTAACATCAATACAGCAGCAAAGATACATCGCGTCTGCGTGGTGAATGTGTGCCTCTGCATGGTGGCTGGCAGTCTGCCGAACTTCCTTTCCCATAACTGCTGCTGCAGCTGGCGGCGCAACTGTCATGGCATGGTACGGCTGCAGAAGAAGTCGATGTCAGACATGAATTGACCTAAACTGCGCGTGAGCATAGTAAATGTCGTTCATCGTCGCCTTCTTGACATGGCTTCACAAGCCACAGGCATTTCAGCGTGGGTCAAAATTCACATCACCCTGCCAAGGGCCACTTGCATCTGCCTGAACATATTACTGTCCACACTCTGGTGCGGTAGTTCCTGCGCCTCCTCCGAGTCAAGAGCGCTGCTGCGCTGCATGCAGTGCCGCCTTATGGCGTGCATGTACCACTGGGGGTTCGCTTTCGTCGCCAATGCTTGCATTGTGAGCGGCCAGTGCGCTGCCGTTTGGACTTGCAGACGCAACATTCAGCACGTCAGCGGCCGCTTCCACCGCTGCGCGCGGAACACGCACACCCTTTGTTGCCGCTGGTATACCATACGTAAGGCTGCTGCGCCAGCGTCAACAGACCGCCGCAGAGCTGCAGACAGACATTGAGATCCTGCTGCTGGTCGGATACTGTAGCCTGTTGCTGCCGCAGCAGCCAGGCGCCCATGGCCAAGATGGCGCCGCTCGCTGAGACAGCCTCCAGAGCGGCCAGCGCGCCAGCCGTGCCGCGTCCAAAAATCAGCGGCAGCTGCGTCAGGGCGTCAGCCATGCCCCGCGCCGCCCAGGTGCGCGAAAGGTCGATGCTGGTGGAAGTAGACGCTGCTGGCTCGCCCGGCATGCCACCGGGCATAGGTGCCTACAACAGGCTCGGGCTCCCCGCAAGCAACCTCTGCTGACAGCGGATGAACAGGGCCGACAGTGCATTGATTTGCTGCCGCATCCGGCTGGCGGCCTGCGCGGTCGAAATGTCCGGATCCTGCTGCATGACGCCATACTCGCTGACATACGCCGCCGTCACTGCCAGCGGCGTCATCAGCAGTGCTGCACACGCCAGCTCCGAGCTTCGGAGGCACCGGCAGGCGGCGACGGCCTCGGACGCAGCAGTCAGAGTCCGCTCCCTGAATTGCAGCCCTGCTGGTGCAGGCGCCGCCTTTAGCAGTTCCTGCACGTGATCAGCGCTCTGCACGAATTTCAACCCCATTCGGCCCCACTCGGCGGGAGTCGCTGCCGCAGCGCGGCCATCATGGCCAGGTAGGCTGTCAGGCGCGGCGGCAGAGGCGCGAGCCGTCCCGTGAGGCCGTGCATGGCCAGCAGCAGCCGCTGCAGGAACGGAAAATGGCGGGACGGGACCGGAACATCGCCTGACTCGTAGTGGTTCATCCTGGACCTCGGGCACTTCCGTGGATGGCTGCACCGCCAGGAAGCCCCCCAGTGCTGCGCCTGCAGTTTTCACTGCTCTGCAGGTTCCAGTCGTAGCTGAAGCATCGCTGTAACGTGCATGGCTACCAACTGTAGCGTCCATAAATTCCAACGAGAAACATGGTACTTCCCTGCGCTGAACGTGCGGAGGAAATCGTGCTTCCCTGCCCAGTCCGGCGCCACCTCGGCGGCCATGTGAAGCAGGGAGGCAGCCGCCCGGCATCGCCGCACAGGTTGGCAGACTGCGTTGTCGCCAAAGAGCGCCCAGCCGACGGCGTCTGGCACCGCCCGCCTGGTGATGCTGCTGTTTTTGACGTCCCTGCAATCCTCATGGCGCAGCATGGCGCTGGCCACGTTGGCGGCTGTGCCTTCCCAAAGAGCCTCAGCGGCTGCGCTGACGTCTGACAGAGCGAAGGCCGCATCGAATAGCGGTGGAGCCGGGCATGCAGAGCCGTGATGGTGGGAGGGTGCAGCAGACGGCCGGCAGCAGCCAGAGCCGTGCTCGCCCCGCAGGCTCGGAGCTTTTCAGCAGGGCGGCGCAGGCGGCGATGGTATGCGCGGTGCCTTCAAAAGTTCCCAGGTATGGGGCCATGCAACGCAATATCTCGTCTGTGCTGCGTGCCGGAGTTGCTGCAATGCAACAGAGAGCCGGAGTTGCTGCAAAGCAACAAAGGCTGAGTGTGCCTCGATGATGTTCAGATATGCGCAAGAAATAGTACTCCGCCCCGGTCCATTCATTCAGTGCAGTCAGAATACTGAGTTCGTGATGTTTTCCACATCTCGTTTCCCTACCTTAGTGCTGGCTGCAGACGCTTGAGCAGGGTTTTGCCACAGCGGCTCAGTTATCGAGTCTGTGGCAGGCTGCAGTGCCAGCAGCCGCTCGCGCACGGTACCATCTAGGAGTTGCTTGTAGTCATGCAGTAACTTCTCGCAGAATGGGCAAGAACATCTCCTACACTGTGCGTACAGCCTGCATTCAACCAAGGTGGCTGCGGCGGGCGCAGATTTTAGCCTACCGCTGCGGATGCTACGCATCGTGGTGCACACCGTGCGTAGGAAATGAGAAGATCAATCCAGCCTGGCAAACCAGCATACAGCGGGCAGACATTGCAATCGCACCATGACTATAGTGAAGATGGTGACATGCACTGCGCAGTGCATGCTGGTGGTTTTCTATCTGAAGGGAAGCACGGCTCTTCCTCACTACGAGTAGGCTGCAGAACGTGAGTGCGCAGGCGCTTGGAACAAAGTTGTGAGGAGCACCGCTCACAAAAATGCGCTGCAGACTTTGGACCATGTGCTCTGCGAGGTACCCCACGGACTCTGCCTCAAAAGCCTCCGGGATCCGCCGCGCACTCCGCCGAATCTGGTTTCGGGACCAATGCGCACAGGATGCCCACTTTTCGTTTGCATGCACGGCGCACATCGTGTTGATACTGCGCTGAAACCTTCTTGCAGCCTTTGCGTCCCTACTCGCACTTTTGCACCCGTCAGATCACCGGCACAATAGCAGATCGAGGTGCACCTCAGTTTCAGCAACCTTGAGTTCCAAAGCTCGCAAGTTCGCTTGAAGCAATGTTTCAGCTCCCTCAGGACCTCCTGATACGAATCCTGGAGCACCTAGACGATCGCAGAGACCGGCAGGCCGCACACCTGGTCTGCTCTGGGTGCGCTCACTTCGCCCAGACTTTACCTCGAACCCAGAGATGTTGCACCCCGCACCGCGCGCAGTATACTCTTCCACAGGTATGCATATGGCAAGTCCCGCCTGTGCCGCGCAGGTGGGCGACCGCGGCATGCCTGGCACTTCAGGCTGCCGCTCCGAGCCACCCCCAGTTCTTCGTGCTGGCACCGCGGCGGCTGACAGGTCTCGGACACCTCGAAGCACGCCTATGCGTCCCTCCATGCAGCACTGAAATGCTTCAGCAGACCACAAGCTACCTGAGCGCGGTGAGGCTGTTCCGGCAATCGTCGCACGCGAATTTGCAATGGCATTGGCAAGCTGAAGACATTGTGAGCGTTCAGTCGTGTCTACCTGAGCTATGCTACCTGGCGAATAATATCACTTGCACCGCCGCCTGTCGACTCCACCTGATTTTGAGCTTCCCTGCAGGTTCCGCCGCTGCGCAGCCTGACGCTGATGCTGCAGTGTTACAAGTGCCGCAACATGGACACGCTACATGGCAGGTCAGGTAGCAGCGGCCTGTCAAGCGCCGCGACAGCGCTGTCGACTCTGACGTCCTTCACGTGTCGTGGCCTCGGCCCGCTCGACAGCTTCGCCTCTCTCACAAAGCTGAAGCGGCTCGTCCTGGCGCCTGGTGCCGATGCCCTCACTGGGGCGGGCTTCCAGCTGCAGGCATGCATTGCGGAACCCCAACATGCAGCATCTGCGCGCAAATTGGAACGATGCTCTGCTGCGCAGCTGAAACGGCGGCGCATTGTCCATACATGCCTCAGTGCAGCTTCAGACTTCGGACTGCGATGCGCCGCAGGGTCTGAGGTGACATGTATGTTCTCCAGCATCGTGCTCGCATGTGCGTACAGGCGCTGACGCCGCTGATCTGCCTGGAGGAGCTCACACTGGGCGCAGACCGCCCAGTGCAGGGCTTTCACCACCTCGCGGCGCTGCCCTTGCTGCGGCGCCTCACCCTTGAGTGGGTGCACCGCGCCGAGGAGGGAACCCACACGGCCACAGCCGCTGACATCGGCAATCTGGCATTGCTCACGTGCGCGCGTTTCTGATTGCAGTGTGCATGCACGCAAGACAAGCAGATCAACAGCAGCTCGGCGGTGCTGTCTGCATGACTGCATGCATCGTGTAGATGAAGCACTAGCCACGTGCGGCAGCAGCTGCCGGCAATGGGGACCGACTTGTTGCAGATTTGGCGGTGTAATGCAGGCAGCTGGAGGTGCTGGTGGCGAAGGAGGGCTGGAACTTGACCGACGTGACGCTGCCGAGAATCTGCGGCGGCCTGGCGGGACTCCGTGCATTGGACATCTCCTTCGTGCACTGTCAGGGTGTAATCACTGGCGCGGGTGAGCGTTGTGTCACAGCGTTGTGTGATCGCTAGCACCATTGGATTGGCAGCCCCACCTCATGATATCAGCAGACACTGATGCCAACTGTCTAGAGTGCCAGCGCGCTTGTCCTGCCGGGTTGAAGCAGCAGAAAGCTCATATGTCTGGCAGTTGGTCCTGCAAGACCGCGCCAGCATGACTTTTCGTGGCAACGCAGGTGTGGACGCTTTGCGGCAGCTGACGAGCCTGACATACCTGAAGCTGGCGCCGACCTCCTGGACTGTTGAAGGAGGCATGCCGGCAGTTGCAGGCGCGACCAATCATCAATAATGCCAGCCTGCCTTTGGTGCCACAAACGTTCCATCTCAGCAAGCACGGTTCTCAAGTGAAAGCTTGTTCCATATTCATGGGCTGGGCTTGCTGGGAGCCGGACTCGGCAGTTGTATCTACAACAAAGTATTCGGCAGCGTTCTCACCAAATGCGCGGCAGTACACGTGGTGGCCCCAGGCACAGTCAAGGCGCTGACGAGCCTGCGCATGCTCGACCTGCTCATCGGCCACAAGGGCTACTGGTGCCTGCCGGAGGTCATCATGAGCGTGGGGTCGCTGCCGGTGCTGCAGACCTTCACCCTGTCTGTGGAAGACCCTGCGGACGAGTCACTCTCCAGGTGCTGTGCTGACTCTTTCATTCACATTTGCTGGGTTGATGCATCGTTTATAGTCGCTGCTTCATACGTGAGGCGTTGCACCTGTGTGCTGGCTTTCCATTGCTGCTGGCAGGTTTGTTTACCTAAACCTACCTAAACCTACCTAAAGCTACCTAAACCTACCTAAACCTACAACGCTCGGGCATCTGGCGTCTGTTCATGGAGTGTGCTGCGTTCCGCAGGGACACCTGGCAGGCTTTTTCTTCTGGCGAGTGGCCGGCGCTGCAGGCGTTGCGGCTAAACGCCGAACACTGCTGCTGGCTGGCTGGCTCGTCTGATCTGGACAGCTGCAGCACGCCGCCGGAACTGGTGCGGCAGCAGCCTGGCTGTCGTGCGACTGGGCTCGAATCGAGTTCGTTGGGATTCGTTGAGGGTAATGCCGGAAGGTGCTGCCGGAAGGCGTCAGCACTACGGGGCTGATCATGTGGGGCGGCGGGCGCCCGTGTGGCTTTCAAATTCAGCGTGATGCTCCTGCCAGCTGTCTCAATGCGCTTTCAGATGTATAGACGATGGCACACGGGAAGCTCTGTTGTGTGTCCACAGGCTGAACCTTCAGGAATCAGCAGTTGCGTCATTGGCTCCTCTCGTGCAAGTCTCTTCGAGCAAATGAGTGCACATGGTGCCCTGCAGGTCACCGCAGCCGTCTGCAGGGCGGCGGACCAGCTGACGAGCCTCGAGCTGGATGCCGGTGCAGTGCGCCGCGAGACGGTGGAAGGGGATCTGCTCGCAGTGCGACCAGCGCTGCTCGTGGGGCCGGATTCGATGCTGGCGCGGCTGCGGCAGCTGCGCCGGCTGCGCCTCCCCTTCACCGCCGAGGTTGGTGGGGCTTTTCTCGTTGAATACTACGAAACTGACTGAAGCTCGACGACCTGCAGCCTGAGTGCACACAGTCTGTATGTGGACCCCTTTGTTCCCTGTCAATGACTTGACATTCCAGGGTGTGGCCGAATGGAAAGCTGGCTGGCTGCACTCCACTTCCTTTTCGGCGGCGTCCGTCGAAACTCGTGAGCCTGCTGAACGCATGTCATGCTATGCTGTATGTTCTACTTTCATTGCTCTCGCAGATGCGGCACCTGTCGATCATGACCAACCTCGGTTCCCTGTGCATGGACAATGTAGACCTGCGCCTCCCCACTGACGTTGAGGTGCGATGTCCGCACCAGACGTGCAAGTTTTGTTTCATGCTTCATCCACTGACGGCCTGTAGCAGGCGGACTCACTTCATGCTACCTACGCATGTTTGATGCATACATACTTCTAGCGGTACTTCTTTTCGCACTCCCTATTGTAGGCTGGTAATAGTGATGACGAGCCCCAAAGAACACAGAAGCGAGCATTTAAACATACGGTGTTGGCCGTGCTTGGTTGTGTATCTATTCCTGCGAGTAGCGGCCCGCTAATTGTATTCCACTGATGCAGGTTCTGAAAGTGCTGGGAGACCTGCCGCTGCGGGAGGTGACACTGCATGGCGGCTCCGTTTGCATAGAGCCGAAAACCGTCTACGCACGCTGCCTCTGCCCCTGCTTTAGTGTGCCGGATTCAGCCCTCCAGGTGTGTCGCCTGGCTCTTCGATCAGTGTACACTCTGGAATTTTCGAAACCCATGTTTTAAGAGTTCATGGTGGCCCTTGGAACTGATGAAGCAGCTGCTCTTCACCTTGGCGGCTACATCACAGTGCATAAATTTTGGCAGGTGGGCTGTGTGCACCATGTTGTAACAGCTCTGGCTGATGGTCTTCGAGGGCGATAAGAAGAACTGATTGAAGGCAATCAACATGGGATGGGCTTTCTGTTGCCTTTCTTGATTGTTGCTCGTGTCTCAAGAGTGCTTCTGCTTTCATCTCCAGGCGCTCGCCAGCTGCCGGCGCCTAACGGCGCTGACGTTCACATTCCACACCAATCTGTCGAACACGGGCCTGGCCGCCGCTGCCCGGCTGCCGTGGCTGCAGCTTCTGGACCTCAAACAGTTTGGCAGGCGGCACCGCTACACAGCGGCAGGAGCGGCGGCGCTGTGGCGGGCACTGCCTCCCGGCTGCAAGCTGTGCCTGCCGGTGAAGTCGGACATCAGACTTGCGCGCTGCCACTCCTCTGAGGTGCGCTGTGATCACGTTTGCGTCCTGTCTCCTACAATATCGCCCTGCTGTGCCGAGGCGGTGCAGACAGACAGCAGAATAAACCATCTTGCCTGCAGCACTTGCGCACTGTTCAGCACTTCCTTGCAAGTTTGCCAATGTATTCCGCTTCCCCACAGGAGACGTGCCTGGCGGAGCTGGCGCCGTGGGAGGCTGGCTACGTGTCAGAGGACCATACATTCGGGACGACGACTTGGATGAGTCATCGGTTTCTTTGGCCGGTCGCCGGTGACGGGCCGAACCTGGCGGTATGAGGGCGACGGCAACAAAGTGCCGTTAAGCGAGTGGGAACTTGAGTGCGCGGATGGCAACATATATCCGAAGGAGACGATTGAATGGGAGTCAGATTTGCCTTGGGAGTGAGCACATACAAGCGTGAGGAAGGTACTGAGAAAACGATAATCTAGAATGACAGCATGGCGGAAGGCCGGATCAGTCAGCCGCTATGCGATGTTGTACTAGTGAAGGTATCGCTGCGTGGATGGCATGCGTAGACCATTTGTGCAGAAATTATTGACAATGGCCGCAGGCAACAGTCTGGTGGCATAACGCAGCAACACCTTTCGAACAGGGTTTGGGCGAGTCGAGTTGCTCAGCTTTACAGATGTTGAGGGTGCTGCGGGGCGTGCGGCGCTCTGTTCCCGTTGCTGTGCTCCTGCAAGTGCTTGGCGAGCTGCCACTGGCGGTGGAATGGAAGCGCCAGGCGCTGCGTTTTGGAGTGCGTTGACTGCTCTGCCGGAAACCTCCATCTTCAAGCAGGCGGCTATGGACAATCTTGCGGCGGCGCAGCAGTCCAACTGGGCTAGGCTTTTAGCATATGCGCAGCAGCATGGCATGAACCTCACAGACGCTGATGGCAACATGCTGCTATTTGCACACTCGCTGCAGCTGCCTCACCATGATGCACGCTACCAGAGTCTCGGCCAGGGCCTGGCGGTTCAAAACCTTGCAGGAAGTGACCCCATTAGCTGTTCTGTCCTTGAAGCTGCGCTGCCAGCGCAGTGCTGCCTGCCGCCGGATGTTCCGCAGCACTGCGAGCCAACAGAAGAGCAACAGTGTGACTGCTTGCGTTCGGGCAGCGCTTGCACTGAACCTTCAGAACCTGTTTCGCAGAGTCGAACAATGCTGAGGACAAGCTTCTCGGGCTGCTTCGAGGCATTGCACCTCGGGATTCTTGCACCAGGTCCACGTGGCATGTGGTGTAAGGGATGAGGCATCGATGTGATTTTCGGTGCCACGTATACGTATCGGCAACGACCCAAGCCTTTGCAGACCAGCGCGAAGCATACCACACGGATGTGGCGACATACTACGCATGAATACGACAGCCTGTTGCGCACTGCATGATCCGTATGTCAGCCAGGCTGTCAATGCCTCAGTTTCCTTGCGCCGCTTTCTGGTGTGCCGGCGCCTCTGCCCACCAAAATATAAACCCCAAGCAAGCCACAATCTGGGTCAGCAAAACGGGTTGGTTCGGCATGGCTTTTGCTGGCCCATCATAACTCTTCTGCCCCACATTCAATGTGATCGGAGCACCCTTCACCAGCTTCTGCTGCATTTGGCGCAGCATCACCAGCCACCGCCAACAGCGCCTCCTTGCTATCGTGCTCCCAAAACGCCGTCACGTCTGCCAGGATGCCTACAATGTCGCCGCCGGCACCGCAGCCCTGCAAGTCCGCCAGCGTAATTATGCGCGGGTCCGCCGGCGCCGCCAAGTCGAAAACCTGCGACACCAACATAGCTTCAAGCTAAGTTATGCTGGTAGGAATGGGTTCATGCCTGTAGCATCGGCTTCGGATACCTACGTGTCTGGACAGGTCTGCTGCTTGACAGCTTGACATCTTCACAGCTTGACAGAGAAGGACTATCAACTCAGCCAAATGATACACACCTCTTCCACCACATCGCAGACGCGCAGCTCGGCATACTGTCCGCGGTCCAGCCAGAGTGAGTGCACTTCACCGAAGAATACTTTCACATCGTCCTACACAGCACAAGCATTACGTTGTGGCTGCGGTGTAGGTATCGGTTCGCCATAGACAATCCCTCAGAAGGAGTGGTTTTTTTGGTCGTCCCATCTCTCCGGCGCCAGAAAGCCACGCGCGCTGGGTGCATTTCAAGGAAAGTGTACCACCTTTCTTCTCAGCAGGGCAGCAGGGGACCATTCGTCGACAAAGAATGAAGCAGCTGATCGAGCAACGATATCGCCTGGGGATTGCTGCGCACCGGGTCACTGTGATTGCGGTGACGCAGGTCCAGCACCGGCCAGAATCAGCCGGGCACCGACAAACTACACTCGAGGAGCAGGTCACCATCTTTGGGCAGCGGCACACCCAGACAGGCAACTAAATGCAGCCCGTTACGATATATACCGCTGTGCTAGAACATACCCGGTCAACGTGGCCGCGATGACGCAGGTCCAGCACCGGCCAGAAGTAGCGCAGCGCCGGCGACGTACCGCGGTGCTCCCACGCCAACAGGAAGTCGAGGAAGGCGACGAGCTCCATCCGCAAGGCAGGCGACAACGCTGACGGCAAAATCCTGCAGCTGAGGCTGCTGCCGCCGCTGGGCGCAAAGCCCAAGGCAGTTGCAGCTGCATTGCTCGCGGATGCTGGAAGGGCATGTGCCGGCAACACTGCAGCCCCGACGGCTGCCGAGCCGTACGCCTCAAGCACACGGGCGGCGAACAGCGGGGTGAGGCTGTCGCCGCTGAACCTGCATGCAGTCATCCCAAGGTCGGCTTGAGATCACGAAGTGGCAGATGCTCCCGCTATGCTGCATAACGAGACGCCTGGCTTGATCGGTAGGCTGCGCTTCCGCCGCCCACCGAGTCCCGTTGATCTTTCGATGGGCCGCGGATCTCGAATGCACTGCAGGCAACATCACCCTCTAGATTCCTAGCGATCTACTGCAGGGCCTACCGCACCTGATCAGGTCTGCAGGCGTCAGGCCGGCGCCGTCAGCGTCGAGGCTGTGATACAGTCCCACCAGCCGCGACGCTGTGGCCGGCGCAAACCAGGAGTCCGCCTCCTCGGCTGCGCCTGCAGCTTCATCCGCCACCGCCAGCTGATTGTTTCCTGGCACTGCTGCGGGGCTGCCTTCTGCGTGTCGCTGCAAGCTGCCAGTGTGGTCCACTGTGGCATGTGCGCTGTTGGGGCGCAGCTGCAGCAGCTCCGCCAGCACGGGACTGAGTACGAGGTCGGCAATCCGAACCCTGCACGTGTGACCGCAGGACGATCGAAAATGATTGGAGATCAAGACCTACTTGAGGGTGAATGTTGCCCTACGGTATGGGTCGCTGCACAGATGGCATGGCGTTATGCTTTGGTGCTCAGCCATATAGCAAGAATGAGCAATGCGGCGGCAGCCGCTGCATGCTCCAATCGCATCAGGCCGAAGTCCTCCACTGAGCTCACCTGCCGCCGCGACGGTGGAACAGTAGGAGCTTGCGGGTAGCCACCGCTACGTACAGCGGCAGCGGCAGCATCGGCTCCTGACCAGTTAGCCCGCTAAGAGAGCTCGACAGCGAGGCGACGCACGCTTCCAGTTCAGGGACGTCCATCATGCCGCAACCGCCGTCGTCAAAAGCCACGAGGTGCTGCCGCTGCATCATTGAGAATAAACATCAGTCCCAGAGTACTGTGCACTACTGGTAACGCTGATGTGACTCGGCTCCAGCTGTTGTTCTGTGCAGCCGTCAGTGCTGGCAGTTGCGCTGCATATCAAAAAGCTCGATGACCATATCAAGTCTCCCACTCAACCATGTGCAGCAGCGTTTTCCCGCCGGGGTGCTGGCAACAACACAGTTGAATGCAGATTCTTCCATAATGCATAATTGAACATTTGCAAGCTCTCACCAGCTGCAGCATAGCGGCTCGGCGCCCCAGATAGTCAAACAGTGCCGCAGCCGACACGGCGCCGTCGGCGCCGCGCCGAAAGCGCAGGAAGGTGGAAGCTGTAAGGTGCTCTGCCACGGTGGGTGAGCAGGTCATGGCTGCCTGTGCGTGCATAGGTGATGCCTGATTGATTTACGCATCACTGGGCCACGGCCAAATGGCATTCTTCCTGTGTGGCATGCACCATGCTCACGAGCCCATTGCTGCTATCGCGAGATACGCGGAGTCAAGACGGCACATGGGGCATGCAGCAAGCAGCTTCATCAACTTTATGCATATTAAAGCACATTGAGGCTCGCCCGGCAAAAGCCATGGTAGTCCAGCTGCGGGTGCAGATCCCAGGCAGCGCTGTTGGCGGTGAGCTCCGAAAGGGACGCCGCTGACTGCAGCGCCGCCCATGTGTCTTCAAGGCCCCGACTGTCAGGACCGCCGGCACCTTCAAGATCCTGGATCTCCTCGGTGTTCATCGATGTATGTCTGCGCCAAGAGCGCCAGCTGTGCTTGCGCTCCTGATCCACAGTTGGGCAGGCGATCTGCCCTGTTGACGAGGACTGACTTTCAGGGCCCTGTTGACCAACGTTGTAGCTCACTTCCTGGTGTCTTAGCCATGTTGGGAAGCTCAAGATTGGAAGAATCACTCCCGCAAAACATGATAGACGCGCGGGGAGCTTCGGCGTGATGTATGCCGTGTTGCACCTCTATCGGATTTGGGATTTCTGCAGCAGGTGCGCTTTGTTTTGGCAACCGAAATTCTGTGCTGACGTGAACCCAGCAAGTAAACAACTTCAAAGCAAAATAAAGGACATCTTCCGTGCGGTCTCGCAACGTTTCGAAGATGGCAGTTCTGTGCTGACCAGGGGAGCTGAACGAACATCCCCCGCAGCGCAGCATTCGGCGCTTCCCAGTGTGCTGCACAGGACTGCTGCCAGCAATATCACTGCGCGAACACACGATGCAGAGCACTGTTGCAGCCGCAGCGCAGGCAGCGGCAGGTGCAGACGTGCGGCAGACCCGGACGACGAGGTCACGCAGTGCCCTGTCTGCCTGGTGCGCGCAGCGCCTGGTTTGTGTGCATGACCTTTTCTATACTCTGGTTGTGGCCGTGGACCAAAAGTTACGGTTGTACAGGTTTGCAACTGGACTGGGGGCACCTGAAATGCACCACCTTGCGCATAAGCAGGTGTGAGTTCCACAACTGCGAGCAGCCGCCAGCCGCCTTGACCTGCCGCTTCGATCAGCTGCCAACTGCTTTAGCGCTGCGCTCATTGCCATGTGCCTCTCGATGGAGTGCCGGCGGCATGCGCTCGCTCGTGGGGCAGCCAATTGGCTCTCATACTTGTATGTGCCTGTCACCGCCGCTTGTAGCCTACAAGCGGCGATTTCCTAGTAGGAAACCGTGGCACAGCTGGCTTGGCTAAAGCTGTGGCCACTGCCACTGCGAGGCGAATTTTCCTGCTCTCTCCGTCCTCACTTTATCAGCCATCCCCAATCATGCCAAACGCGTGCGTGCCGCGATGCGGCGTCGTTCACAACCCCTCTGAGTGACGCCAGCTCGTTGATGCAACCCCGCACCTGCATCGCATGCAGCTACGTAAGACTGAAATTAAGCCCACTGCACCAACAGTGCACCCCTAAAAGCTGGCAAGTGTGTTCTGCCTGATCACAGCACACTGTGCACACGAAATCTTCCCTTTGCATGTCTTGATTTTGCAGACATAAGTCTTTTCTGCATGCTGACATAAGCCTTTCCAAAAAACCCAACTTAGCTAGCAATTGTTGCATGTAGGCTGTCGCATTGCTAACACCCAATAACTACATACACCGTCTTTCTGTTACCGGAAAAATGATGGGTGCACAGCTGCAGACGCCATTGGCTTTGACGCCAGCAGCAGTCACATGTATGGCCTTGCATTTTTGCACACTCTTGGTAACATGCGAGTGCCTACCCAGTCATCCATACAGAGCTGCCAAGGGCAAGCACGTCACTGGGTCTTCCTGGACCAGTATCTTGATGCAACAGTCATTTTGTGTTGCCGCATCCCCGCTCCTCGATGAGCTGCTTAATCCGCGCTGCGGCGTCATCGCGCACTTCCCGGGCACCATCCACTGGCATGTGCTTCGGGTCTGCCAGCGGCCAATCCAGCTTCTGGAGGCCTGCATCAGATCGAGATGCCCCTGACATGTGCGTGTGCCTCTTCCATAAAGGTGCTAACAAATCTCATGGAGTGCGCTGCAACACAGACAGAACATGGCAAGTGTACCAGAGAGCGCGCAGGCTCATGACGTGCGGCAACTATTGAGGCTTGCAGGTGCTGTAGCGCCACTGCCGCGTGAGGACTTTCCCACAGAGGCTTCACGATGTAACTGCAGCGCACCAGGAACATACGGGCACGCCTCGCCGCAGCCCATGGTCACCAGTAGCGACGCCTGCTGCGCCAGCTCCTGCGTCAGCCGCTGCGGCTGGTTGTTCTCGATGTCGATGCCCAGCTCTTTCATCACCGTGACACACACCGGGTGCACCGCGCCGCCTGGCTGTGTGCCGGCGGAGATGCCGCGCGCCTTTTCCGGGTCGACATGCGCGTTGAAGAGCGCCACCGACATCTGGCTGCGGCCTGCGGCAAGAGCACTGGGAAGACTGGGAGGAAAGGACATGGGAATATGCAAACACACTGAACCCGGCATGCCTTGCCTGCCGGCAGGCAAGAAATTCGTGGCCGGCATCAGCAAGACGAAGGGATGGAAGTGAACTACGGTTCCAAGAAGAACGTTACTAGTTCTCTGTGAGCAGTAACAGCAACCATTCCGGAAGAACAACACCGGGACGAAGGCGGAGACGAAGACGGGGGTGCCAGCGGCGGAAGATCCGACGGCAGGGGTTCGCTTCGGGACGAAGCTTCGTCCCGAAGCGAAGAACTCGTGGAGTGGGGGAGAATGTAGCAGATGTCGAAGAGCAGACTGCGACCTAATAGCCATCCAACACGTGGACTGGAAGCTATGGGGCATTCAGCAGCTACGGGGCATTCAGCAGTAGCTGGTTGATTTTGCACGGACAACGCCATTTCAGCTAGACGCTTTACTTGCGAAGTGTCGGTGTCTCAATTGTGAACACGGCTGTCTGGTTACTTTTATCTTACATGCATGCAGCACTTTTTAAATGACATATTTGTGAATTATGGGTGCTCGTTCACCCATAACTGAAGCTTTCTTGCTGCCAGAACTATGATGACTTATACAGAGTAGAATCCAACATTCCAGGCCCAGACATACTGTAACAACGAGTCTAAAGTCAGGCCCGGAGTGTCAAGAGAGCAGCCTCGCAAGCCTGCTTGAGATACAACGTGATTCTACTACACAACAAGGCAAGTCCTCCTAAACCGACAACGGTTTCAGGCAAGCCTTGCCTGAAACCGTGAGCTGAGCTGAGCTCACCATCGTGGGCCCAGAGCACACAGACCAAGCACTCCTAGAGGTGTTGCCCCTTCTACTTCTAGCCTCCTAAAGCAAAGGGCGCCCTGGCAGTCTGTACTTGACTGCCTGTCGGCGATGCACCATGCTTCCTGTTGCGCCTCTGGAAAGTATGCGGCTTGGCAGCAAGGCACCGGCAGGTGTCGCACACCACTTTGCTGCGTTCTGCCTCCGCTACGCACGACGCACATCCCATTGAGCAACCATACACTTCTCTTTTGCCACGCTGCAGGAGCGGAAACAGATGTGGTCTGGCCTGTCGCCGGGCGTGCGTCAGCAGTTCACGTACCCGGACCCGGGACGCGACCAGGATACAAGCAGCGAAGATGGTTTTAAAAAGGTTTGCTTCCGCCCGATGCTTTACAAAAGATCACAACATTTCCAGCTTGCGATCGTTGATGCTTTGGGGATGGCGCTGTCAGCCCTATGGGGATCATTGGTCAAGTGAAGGGCTCTCCACCCGGCCTTTTACTTGTGATCTGTACAGCTTTTCGACATCAATGATCATTGTGCCTTCTTGCATCCGAAACAGTGCTGTCGACCCCTGGCAGGAGTCGCCGCCGGAGGACAGCCAGCCACTGGAGCACTTCTGCCTTGTCGTCCACGACATCGACGAGGTGAGGATTTATGATGAAAGTTTCATTCACAGCCTTCAGACCTGCCCAAAGTGCGACTTGCCGCGCAGCAATGCGCAAGCTTATGTCATCGTCCAGGCAAGCTTTCACCTGCCTCAGGATGCAAGCGCAGCACTATGAACGCTGCGTTTCAATATTAGGACACGCAGACACATCACTGATGCGTGCGACATTTGCGGAACACTACCTCAGCGTGCTTGACAGCCGGAGGATTGAGTGCACCAACCAGGTTCACTAAGATCCGGATCCTGCTGGACAACCGGCGCATCGAGTACAGGAGGTCGGCGGAGTACGACGGGCAGCGGCAGTGGCTGCTGATATCTTTGTGTCAGCAACCTTGGTTGCCGCCAGCTTCTCTGCCTGCCCAGTGGCCTGCGCACGGGTTTGGTTCCAGTCAAGACCTATCTTTCGGACCAGTCGTCCCACCCGAACCAGCCTAGGCTAGTGGCGAACAGTTCCGCAAACTACAAGAGGAATACTGCACATAGATGTTTGCACCCTACTGTCGCATCGCCATGCTGATGATGGAAAGTTTGGGATCGGCCCGATGGGATCAGCCCGATGGGGATCAGCCCGATGGTGCAGATCGGCAAGCAGCAAAATAGAATACATGTGGATAGAGGTGACAGCCAAGCAGCGGCATCGTAAATCTCAGCTCATGATAAGGCAGCCGGTGCTCGGAGCTCCCAATCGACTGCTGGTTCTTCAATCCCAGCCGAGGTTTCGGGGCTTCCTAGACTGCGAGAGCAATTACTCTTCATTGCTCACAAGCGTAGGCCGGCCCTCCGAACAAAGGAATTAGATGGTATGGATTCCGCGAAGCGTCCCATCGCAGCGCCGAGGGTAACGTGCCAGCGCCGACCGACACTGTGATTGAAGTCCTTGTCGGCTGTTCCTAATCCGCTTGCTTTACCAGGCCAGCATGACCGGCAGGGGCAGCGGCCACAGTGACAGCTCCTGGTCAAGGCTTCTGCTGGCCGGCAATCGCCGGGGTGTGCACGTAAGTGCAATGCTGCTGCACCCGTGCGCAGCGTGCACGTTGCCATGATGGCGACGGCCATCTTTTGCTGCACGAGTGGCTGCTCGACCGTCATCTTTACGGCAATCACGTAGGACGGGCTGCAGCGCCGGCTCTCTGGCGTGATTCACGCCTGGATGCTGGTGTGTCTCTACGACCTGCTGACTGCACTGGAGACTATAGGCAAGAGCATTTTCAAGGGGGAACAGGAGCCGCAGAATGCAGGCAGATTCTTCGGCGGCCACCTATGGAGTGCTTGGGACCGCACCGACAATGTGGCCCTCAAGGTGCGACACTCGCATGGTCAATCTGGAAGCGGCAGCATGCTCAACAATCCAGGCTGATAGTTTAGACATCTGAAACTCACAGAATGCGCACGTGCATTGCTTTCACCTTGACGATATCATCTGTACACCTCTGCAGGCGCTGCTGGTCAGGACGTATGAGGCGCTTGGCCAGATGGGCAGCCGCCTTTATGGCGCCATAAAATACCTGGTTAGAGCAAAGCTGGCACGGCTGACCACCCGTTGTAATTTCCGAGCAGGTGTTCTGCATCAGCACCTGGTCCTCAGAGCCCTCCAGCGCTTCGTTGATCAGGTCCAGCAGCTCATCCAGAAAGCTGACGAAATCCGCAAAAGTCGCAAGGCGGCTGCCCATCTGGCCAAGCGCCTCATACGTCCTGGCCAGCAGCGCCTGCAGAGGTGTACAGATGATATCGTCAAGGTGAAAGCAATGCACGTGCGCATTCTGTGAGTTTCAGATGTCTAAACTATCAGCCTGGATTGTTGAGCATGCTGCCGCTTCCAGATTGACCATGCGAGTGTCGCACCTCAAGGGCCACACTGTCGGTGCGGTCCCGAGCACTCCGCAGGTGGCCGCCGAAGAATCTGCCTGCATTCTGCGGCTCCTGTTCCCCCTTGAAGATGCTCTTGCTTCTAGTCTCCAGCGCAGTCAGCAGGTCGTAGAGATACAACCAGCATCCAGGCGTGAATCACTACAGAGAGCCGGCGCTGCAGCCCGTCCTCCGTGATTGACGTAAAGAAGACGGTCGAGCAGCCACTCGTGCAGCAAAAGATGGCCGTCGCCATCATGGCAACTTGCACGCTGCCAGCGCAGGCTGCGCACGGGTGTAGCAGCATTGCACTACGAGCACACTCCGGCGATTGCCAGCCAGCAGAAGCCTTGACCAGGAGCTGTCACTGTGGCCGCTGCCCCTGCTGGTCATGGCTGGACGCGCCATCGAAAAAAGCTTTCCACCAGTGTGTTGTATGGGCCAAACGGCCGCCATATGCAAAAACGGCGGCACTTCCAATTCTGGCCCGTTTCACTTGCTAAGGACCCGGCCGGCGCCTTTTAGTACCCGAGAGCAAAGGCGGCCTTCTCTTTGAAAGAAGGGTACCTTGGGTAGGGTACCTGGGTATTTAGTGCAGGCACCGGCAATGTAAAGTCCTGTGAGAGTTATGTCCAGATGCACTGCGCTGGCAGTTGAGGCAAACATCTTGGCTCCTAAGTGACAGCGTATCAATCAGGCCTGGTGCGCCTAGGTACCTACTTGCCTGGTACATGCTTGCCGTGCAACAGCGTCACTCTCTACAGAAAAGGCGTCAACGAAAAACAAGGCAACTGCTGTAGAATAGTGCGGCGACAAAACTTTCAATTCGAATCAAAAGCAATGTACCCAGCAAAAGAAACAAGGTGGTGTGGCAGGAGGAAACTGTATTATCTGTACAGGCGGCAGTGCTGTCGCGTTGTTGATGTGGCCAGATGCACCTGTGCGGGCCAAGTGCCGCCAGCTGCGAGTCACAGCCATGTGCTGCTGCGAGCCGCCCGCGCCAGGCTGTTCCTCCGCCGCCGGCCTAGACTCGGGCAGTTCCAATGAAGCTGAACTTGCGATGAGGCAGCCTGCGCCGACTGAGCGGCAATAGAGAATTCCCCGTCCGACTGGGCCACGAAAACTGTCGGCTGCGCGAACGACCGCTTGGCAGGCGGCGCCACCAGAAGGTTGCCCAGTGGCACTGGCTCCGACTGCAGAAAGCACAGACTTTTGTGTCAGGGCTGAGAGTCAGTGCTCAGGGGTACGCCAGTCGTGTCAACCATCAACGGCATCAGGCTCCTCCTAGATCTGGCTTCCCCCGGAAGCGCGCATGACGAGCACAGCTGCTCCTGGCATGCAGCATGCAAAGTAGCATCCGCGGCGGTGGCGCCCCAAGATGCGGGTGCCGGCCCAAATTTGTCAAAAGAAAGAGGGGGCCAGTCACCTCAGCCGGTCGGAGCAATCGCGGCCCTGGCGCCGCGCGCGCAAACAGGAACCACTCAACGTCTAGAGTGACGGCAATCAGGCCTTCACGCGGCGGAGCCCTGGCGGGGGCCTCCTGCGCAGCCTGCAAGCATGACGAGACATGCTAGCACGTCTCGTCATGGATAGATTTGGGCTGCTTGCGGAAACTGATTCCAAACGCACAGTTGCAGCCGATCGGCCGGTCAGCTGTTGCGCGGTTACGCGCCCGACGCCTTCGGGTTTGCACTGCCGGCCGGCGTCGGCGTGGCAAAGTCCTCGCAAAAGGCAACTGCGTCCGGTCTGCGGTGGCCACCAAACCCGATGATCATAGTGGTGTATGAGATGCAGAGTCCGGTTGCATCCAGAGACCGTCAGACAGGTGCTGTGGCCGATGTCGGATTGCATCCAGAGATTCCAGGCGTCGCTGCGGCAGCGGCTGTGCCAGGCGAAGTCTGCATCACTTTTGCATAGGCTGCTGGCATGGTCTAGATGACGAGAGATTTTCAACAAAAAATCATAAACACTGCTCACCCCTGCGGCTGCTCGACGTTGAAGCCGTCCGAGCGAGTCGATAATTCCACAGAAAATCAGAGGACACTCTTGCGTGCGGGACATTTCTGTTCTGACCAGGGGAGCTGATTCGGGAACGCTGTAATGTAGTGAGCCCCCAGGAGGGTGTAGGAAGTGCGGGATAAATATGGGGCGTGGAGGCCAGGGAAGGGGGAGCACTTGGCTGTGACATGCAGATTCCTTGGAGATGTGGAGGTGGATGGAAGTGCCGGGTGTTTTACTGTAAGGTGTGTCCGTCAGCATGCACAGAAAGAACTGCGGAGGCACAGAAGGAACTGCGGAGGTGAAGCGTGCCGCCAGCAGAATTGCCGCGCAGGGCGCGGCAGTTTACTTGGCGAACAGCTCGCTGATCAGCTTGCTGGCCTCGGCCTTGGTCAGCTGGTCCAGCTCCTCGTCGTCCTCCGCCAGCACCTTGGCCTTGACCAGCGTCTCGATCTGCCTCGCCGTTGACGCGGCACTTCACCATCTCTCCTGGCCTATGTCACTAGGAAGGGTCGCAAGGTTACGGCACGTATGCCGCCACTCCCGATCTGCAAACGACTCGGCGCACTCCGCCGCACTCTGAGGCGCTTCACTCTGGCCTCTTGAAGCGACTCCGACATGGTACGGAACGCCCGTGCACCGGACCCGTGCACTGTGAGGCGAAATCGACAAACTGCGGACTCAGCGCCCGCCCAGCGGACAACGGCAACCTCTAGGAAAGCCGACGCGCGTCGCCGATTTTCGGCGCCTCGGAGGAACGACAGGCGACGCGGTAGCTTTCGCACAAAGGAGCATGCGTGTCGCATATACGGGGACCGCGCTTGAACTATAGGCTTAAGTACTGGCTAAGTACTGGGAGACTCTCGGTTCGCGCTGTTATCGTGCGCAATGAAGTGTCCTGGGGGCAATGAATGAACATCCCTCGCAGCGCAGCACTCGGCGCTTTCGAGTGTGCTGCACAGCATTGCTGGCAGCAAGCTGGCAGCAAGCTGGACATTGCTGGCAGCAAGCTGGCAGCAAGCTGGACAGCATTGCTGGCAGAGCGATTCCGAGCGATTGAAAAATATCTCGAGCAATGAGGTGAGAGTCTGAGCGGCAGGCGCAGGCAGGCGACGCGGTAAGCACTCAGCAACGTGTCTTGAGTGCCAACCATGGAACAAGTCTGCAGTTGCCTCCCAAAGGGCGGCACAGCCCCGCGGACCACCGCGGGGTGCTCGTCAGCCCAGGGTCCACCGCTTCGCAGCTGGTGGATGCCCCTGGGATGGCTGGAGCGCAAGTGTGTCCGTCTCTGCGTCTCGGGCCTCGTGCCCGACGACGCCAGCCCCGGGAATAGCTCCGCACTCGGACTTGCAGCCTCTTGCAGCCTCCGGGCTCACGCACAGCTCACATGTCCGCCGGAAGACTGCTGCTTGCACAGCCTGCACTGCTCTGATTGCCGTCGTGTGCCTGCTCTACCTCGCAAACGCTGGGGCCAGTTGTACTGTTCCCCCTTCACCATGCTTTTGGTCCCTCATAGCGACTGATGCGCATCGCTCCTACATGCGTCTCAGACCGCAAACACGACGTAGCAACAGAACGGCGGTGAAAC
>JAABUW010002024.1_pt1 | contig 31684 bp, 37 predicted proteins | sample 5560081 | NCBI WGS metagenome assembly JAABUW01 (sample SAMN10711882, study PRJNA513363) | rock metagenome | isolation source: Antarctica rocks | place: Antarctica: Victoria Land, Knobhead sud | reverse complement strand
GCACGTCACGATGAATTCGAAATACGACCGCAAGTTCTGGCGCGCGTGGCACTGGTTCGCCGACACGCAGATCTCCCTCGAAGCGCCGAAAATGGTGCACAGAAGCAGCCTGCATGTTCTTCGTCCCCTGACTCCGAGTTTGGCGGTGCAGATGAGTGCTGACTCGCTGGAAACAGTGTATAGAACGATCACGGCGCACATGGCTTTGCAAGGGACTAATGCGTTTACGATCAACGACGCGACGGATAACGCCCTTGCTAGGAATGCCAATTTCACTTGGCCAGATCTGCTGGCCAGATGACCTTGGGTAGGTCTTTGAGGGGATAGCTTGCTTGGCTATTCCTGGATTTGGGTTTTTGGCTGGTTCGAATATATACCCCCCGGAAAAAGTTTTTGGAATATTCTTCTCAACGCTATTACTATATCTCAAAGCTTTGCTTGTTGAATTCCTGAAGTCCTTGTACAATGTATCTGAATAGTAGCCTATTTGCTCTTTTCCCACACGTCGGAGTGCATGGACCGAGTTCTGTAGATGATTTTTGAATAAGGTCTTTCTTCTCTGAATTAGGCAAACTGCGCAAGTAATCACAACCTTTCCCTCAGCCTGTGATATAATACCAAATACGGCTTACAATCTTTCCTACTTTTACGTTTCTCCATGCAATAACGACCTCTTCGTAGTGCCTTCTTATCTCATCCGTCTCCTCCCGATACAGCTCGTCAAAAGATCCACAATCCCCCAGACCCTCCCGTCCCTTGTTCTCAAGATAAGGAGAACACACATTCCACAACTATCCCGATCTACTCCTTCCACAACTGCAAAGCGCCCCTACACTGCAAATCCCTCTAAAACCTTCCATAGTAATTGCCTCGCCATTCCGATTTGCTTTTCCAGCCCCTATGTCATCCCTCTCTAAATTTAAAAAAATTGAAATAAAAAAAACCTACAATGAGACTTACGAAAGGACTTGGATTTGGCGGAGCAAACATCCTGCCTGGGCCTGGCATCTACCACGCATATCATCTTCGCTTTCCAAAGGATACTGGAGAAGAAGGATTGCTGGCAGAACATGATTCTACCTGTAAGGGAATAGTGGGTTAGGCTTGACCGATAGCGCCAAATGGCCGAAGCGACGATGCGTGTCAGACCACGTTCTCAATATATATAAAGATGTAGTCATATCGCTATGTGGCTGTGTCGCATGATACCACTAGTCACAGTGATTTTATTCATAGCTTGGCTGTGATGAAGGATCTCGAAATGGCGACCTTCCTCTTGGATAGATTGATTTTTGTTCTCGGTACTTCATCACTTCAAGGGCGTCTTCGACTTTATCTGAGATCTAACATGTTCTTTTGATGAAGTCATGTTACTTTAGAAACCTCATTCGTTGAATATCAGTCTCGATATTATACTGGTATTGCTGACGTTGCTTTCAAACTCAATCTTCAGACGTCGGTAGAGCATTTGACGTGACCTGATTCTGTATACCCAGGACTGCGGAGGATTTCAACTTCATAACAGCCCGAGAGGTCTTTCCACGTGCTTGCTTAGGCTATTCGGCATGTTGATAGTTTGACCAATTGAGGCTCGTTCCCGAGTAACTTACCAAGCGTCGTTACATATCTCCACCAGACCCACTCCCTCGAGGCATGTTTAGAAACAATGATGCTCACTTCTTTTAAGAGCTCCTCCAGGTGTCTTTGCATGCTATGTATGTTCCATCGCTCTTATATGAACCGAGGTCCAAAACACCTACCTTCTTAGACCGGCACACGAACCTGTACCTGAAGGAAAAGGCTTCTACTTGCTCTCTGAGCAAACAACGGTTTCCCTCTTCTTCTGTCTTCTGTTCAACAGACCAAGCGCGGTACGATGTCACTGCGCCGAATCTGTTCCGAAAGACTGCACATATGATTTTACCCCTTGATCGGATAATTAAGCTCCGCCCTATCGTCCCGCGACGCGGGTGACCAACGCGCGCGAGTAATTTGAGGGTCTGGTTAGCTGTGGGCGAGCCTGATTATGGAGTACCTGATACTGTACTTGCTTGTGAGAACCCAGAACACTACGTCTCTCTTCGCATGTCTACCTTGAAACCATCTTCGCGTCCTTTTCATGACTCACGATATCATTGTTCTTCCTACTCTCCACTGCTTCCCCCCTCCCGCGAAATGGTTGCTATCAGGCGACTGCAAATCCTTCTATGCATCAGCTACATACCCTCACTAGGTCCAAGAAACTACGCGAACATTTTACGAAGATCCTCGATGCCGCTCTACAAGGTCTTCTTACTCCTTAATCAGCTACCTGGAGGGTGTCATCTAACAATAGTGTTGATGAGTAAACTTCGGAACCAGACCAAATGGCTGGCTACCTACTGCCTACTGCCTGCAGTGCTGCATAGGTGAAGGCCCGAATCCAGTGCGCCTCGGATCTTAGAAAATGGTTAATACGACTATCACCCGCACCTGGTTGGCTTTTCGAAAGTTCAGCTGTGTGTCGAAGAAGTGGGAAGTCTTTAACTGGGGCCAAGGTTATTGGTTTTCACGACAGATTCGGAATGTAGCTTCTTTGCTGCCTCGGGCCGTCTTTGCTAGCGACGGATTGGCGAAGACAACAATTGTCCACTCCGGCCGATATCATTGATGTTGTGGTAACGCTCGCTACTGTGCCGTAATTCGTAAAGTCTGCGAATCGAGCTAAGAATGGTATGCTCCGTTCATAGGTAAGAAGATCTTGGGATGGCAAGGTAGGTCGCAGGCAGCTGAAACAACAGAAGCCTCATGTTCAGCGCCTTCTGCGGCACAGCTGCATGTGACCTTCCCAAAGCAGCAGAAGGATGGGTTCCCTGGACTCTGATGGGCTAGAAGTCGTCCCACAATCTGCGGATTGAGGTTGGGGGCAAGGCTGTGCATAATGCATGCTCCGTTGATCAAATAAGTTCATCGATCCACCGATCGAGTCAAAGTTTCTTTACTACCTATGGTATTGGGTATTATAACAGAGAAAGCAGAACGACATATTCCGAGGTCAGAAAGCATTCTGCTACTGCGGACGAGGCGAGGGCTGCAATAGGCTCACTCAAGACACCAATGTTTTTATGAACGCACAACGCCCGTTGAGCATTGATTCAAATCACACTAACTTGGGAACACCCCCCGCCCAAAGCGCTGCCCGCTTCTTTGACGATCAGCTTGAACAAGGAGAGACGCGGCGGTTTTCTTGTAAAATCCACGAAGAAGTGGGTATTTCATCTCTTTACGAATTGAAAACGTCATGATTTGCTGTTCAGTACAACGGCTGAGCAATACCCAGTACCTTTGCGCATCATCTTCCAGTGTCATTCAAATGGCCAATGCCACTGATCCTCCGATACCGTACAGTAATCAGGCGAACGGCGACACAGAGCAAGAAAGGTCAAAGAATCACGAAGTCGTGCGATCGTTCCGACCCACCACCGAGGAAAGAATGGAACCGGATACTTTGTTGAAAGCGAGAGCCTCGACTCGAGATCTGAAAGAAAGCGATGAACCTACAAGCGTCGGCCCAGCACTCGAAGGGAAAATGGTAAGAATCGAGGGGGGTTCCCTTAGCGAATCAGCCGACGCTGCTCTCCATCTCAAAATACCCTGCAACCATGGCAGCGGGCCAAGTACGACTCATGACCAACGTATCCATACTGAGAAGACCTTTCATGCGAGGAAGATGGTCTGCGACCCGAGCAAAGAGTCGCTTGATGAGACCTCTGCTCCATCGCAAATACCCATTCCATTGGTAACCTTTGGAGTCCAAAACGACGGCTCTCCTTCTTTTTTGGCTGTGAGTGCGGACTGGTTCTGCCACGAGAAGCGTGCTATGAGTAGCCACCGCGAGCATTCAATTAGTGCGGAGAATAAGTCAATACTCGGTTTTTTGACCATCAAAGGAGAAGGAGAAATTGACCAGAGGAACGACATGGAAGTCAAAAATGTTAAGTTTATCTTGGACGTCAAACATGAATCGAAAAAGGAAACGTCTTCAAGGACTAAAAGTCTGTGGCCCGGCCCCTACAAGCATGATGCAGCAATCGGTCAAGCCGACGTTGCCCAGATGAGCACAGCAGCCAAAGATCCGTCTTCTCTGAGTTGTGACAGTCTCGCAAAAAAGTTTGATATTGACCTTACTGTGGTCAAGCCTACATGCGTTGGATTGACCAAAAAAGGATCTAGGTGCAAGTGCAGCATATCAAAGTCGAATTGGAAAAACGTCCATGCAATTCTATATCGTCTTGTTGGCTTTGATCCTTGTTATGAGACAGGGGTATATGCAAAGAAACTCAAGCTGTTGGCCTGTCTCATACTTTGCCAGCGTAACCACCAAGACCGAGCGATAGATCTGGCGGAAGCCTGGGAAAGCTCGCTTTCTGGTTCTGTTCAGGGTATCAACGAATCGAAATTACCGGATAGGGATCTCCGATCTCACACTTCGACAGTCGAAGTGAAACAGGAACTTAGGGTGAAACAGATCTCAGGAACCGTAGATGATTTGGAGCTCTCAACGAAACGCCCGGTGGACATCGAATTCAGTCCTCAGAGGAATCGCGGGATAGAGACAATTATTCGAAGTCTTGTGCCATATGACGCAAAGATCAAGAACAAGATCGATACAGTGAGTTTGATTAAAGGCGTCATGATGAAAGATCTCTCGCCACGGGACATAGCTAAAGATGGGTTCATTTACATATACTGGTTCCCGGTGAATTTTGGGCATATAAAGATAGGCGTCACAACGCGCAGTATAGAGCTTCGCCTTCGGGAATGGAAAAAGCAATGCGGCCACGAACCAGAATTAGTGTATCCCAAATCACCAGAGGACAGGCAGCGAATACCCCACGTCTTTCGGGTTGAAGCAATAGTTCAGGCGGAGCTTCGGGAATTTCGGAGGAGGGAATTGAAGTGCAAAACCTGCTATCGAGCCCACAAAGAGTGGTTTGAGAAATCAACACCAGCTGCCATCAAGGCTGTCAAGATGTGGTCAGCGTGGATGCGGACAGAGCCTTACGAACCGAGCGGGCGACTCAAGGACGAACACAAGCAGGATCTTCGAAATCTCCGTATGATTGTGCCGGATGCTGAAGCTCGCAGTCCATCTCCACGTCCAAAGCAAAGGATCAGACAGCCTCGTTCGGACAGGATTGACTCTCGCTTCCGTTCCCACTCTGAGCAGCCCAGGCGCCGTAGTTCACGACTTCGGACGAGAGGAGAAGCTGAGCTTAGTGGGAAGTGATAATACCAGCAAAGCGAACAATCGGCGGTCTGCCTGGTCATGGCTAGCTAAATTAAGATGGAAATGACAAACTGAACCACACCAGCGCGATGCAGAAGGCTATATAAAGACGAGACTAATGATTGCGAGTCTAAAAGCGTGGGATGAAAGGTAGGAAAGGATCGTTCCAAGTAGCCTGTCAATTATGGAATTCAGCATCGTTTTTTCCAAATACACCGCAATCTGCACTGGGTTTTCTAGCTTCGCACATGTTGTAAATTTCAATACTCATGGATTCTTATCACTGTCAACTATACTACACACCTCGAGCATGACAAGAGCTCTCAACTGCCAACCTCCTTGTCAATGCCACGATTTTCTTATACAATTCTCGATTTCACGATTTCCAGAAATATCTCTACATTACCTTAGTCCTTCGGTTCAGATGAAACAATATACACAATGTACCACATATACATATTTCTGAACCACCCACAACCCAAACACCCCTTTTCAACCCTGATCTCTGCCTCACCCACCCTCCTCCAACCAGCGCAAAACTCGCATACCTCATCACCACAAAATCGCCCGCCGCAGCTCTCCCACCGTCGACTAATCCCCCCCCCCCCAACCCCATCCTTCCTCCCCCTCCCTACCACATCCTCATCCCCAAATCTCGCCACCATCTCCAGCGCCCCCACTTCCACCACAAGCCAGCAGCAAACAGGTCGCGCTGGCCTTTCGCACGGAAGATTGAGCGTCTGAAAAAAAACCAAACAAAGGATGCATGGCAAACAACAACGTCCCAACGCAGGAGGTTCTACACAGTAGCCAGCAATGCAACACGGCCCTAGACTTATTCCCCCAAAAAATTTCCTTTTGACCGTCTAATAGGTAATCTACACGACCCATAAAAACCTAAAACCTAGCCATCTAAACCACTGCTTCCCACCCAGAAATCCGAGTTTGGGGGAGCTGGTTTTGGGTGGGTGGCTGGTTTGGGTTTGGGTGGGATGGTGTTTGTACAGCGGTAGCTTGTTGTCTTCCTCACCTTCACCGCCCCCGGAGCCTCCAACAACCCCCTCCCCCCCCGGGACCAACCGCTCCAACCGCTCCAACTCACCGTTCTCCGCTTGTCACCGTACTTCCACAGCGTCCGCCAGCGTAGCAATGCTCTCGCAATTATCGAATTCGGTTCCCTTGACCCCATGCATGCCTCTCCCGCCTGCTCTATTGGCCGGCCCGTTGGAAAATTACCGTTTCAGAGGTGGTAACAGCATCTATCAACCTCAGCCCCAGGTTATGACCCCTACTGCCTGCCCGCCCCCTGCACCTGCCCTAGCAGCCCCTCCAACCACCCCCTCCCCTTACCCTTACCCACGCCCTCTTCCCTCGCCGCCCCACCAGCCTGACCCATGAAGAATTGCTTCAACGGCTCTACGCTATCCACGGCCCTCAACCCCAAACCTCTCAACCCAACCACCGGCCCCGACCTCACAGAATAAAGCCAATGCAACTTATCCACCACCCCCAGCATGCGATTGTTACCAACCCACCTCTCCGCATTATACCGCTCGAGACTCAACCCAGTGCCTATATCCGCGCCATGCGTGGCCGCGTACTCGATGGTTTGGCTTAGGCTTTCGACGTCCCCAAGACCCATGTTGAGGCCTTGGCCGGCGAGAGGGTGGATGGTGTGGGCGGCGTCGCCGATGAGGGCGATACGCTCGCTGGTGTAGGTGTCTGCGTGGCGCATTCGTAGCGGGAAGGAGGCTATAGAGCCTTCTTGGACGCTTGTGACGCGCCGCGGAATTTCTCGTTCTGAATCTTTGGCGCCTGTGACGCTTTGGCGCCATTCGAGTTCACTGACTTGTCCGCTTTGCATGGTGGACATGTAGTCTATGTCGACAATCTCGAGGCGGAACGCTGCGTTGATCATAGCTGCAAAGTCCTCTCCGTTCAGCTGCTTGAGCTGTGCTGCCTGCTGCGGTGTCGTGCTCCACACCAGCGTCGCACACCCGTCCGGCAGCGCCAGGAGGGCTATTGGCCCATTGGGCAGAAAGCGCTGATAAGCGATGGCTTTATCTGTCATTCTGCTCTCGAGGTTCTCAGGTGCGAGTTTTACAGTAGCGACAACACCGTGACGATTGTAGTCCCAGCCTCGAGAAGGTATGCCTGCAAAAGTGCGGACAGGGGAATTTAGACCGTCGGCGCCGACGAGGATGCGGGCGGCTAGGGTGTGTGAGTTGGATAAGGTGAGGTGGGGGTAGGAGGAGAGGTTGACTTCCGAAGGAGAGGGTGAGGGGGATGGGGGTGCCCCGAGGGTGATTGAGGAGACAGAAGTATTATCGAAGACGGAGATTGGAGGTAACTCGTCCAACCGTCGAAGCAACCCACGCGTAAGATTTGGGTTCTCGGTCATGGTAGCAATAGGACCCCCGGGGGAAGGAGACGAGAAGGAAATACGAGAGTTAGCGGAGAGGCCGTCCGAAACTTGCATGTGGTGGTAGGGTTCGGTGCGGGATTGGTCAATGTGGGGCCATGCGCCAATTTTGGAAAGGAAGGAGAGGGAGGAAGGGGTTAGGGAGGAGGCGCGGTTGGAGAAGTGGTTTGGGGGAGGAGACCAGTTGAGGGAGGGGGGAAGGGGTTGAGATTCGACGAGGGCCAAGCGGAGATAAGAAGTTTTGGGAGAGGCTCCTGGAACGACGGTCAGATTCCCTCCTTGTGTGATTGGAGAGGTGCGGTCCAAATACGTAGTGCTGTCAAAAGACTCAATCCAGCTGGTCCACCACCTACACAAACAACATCATAGAGGTCTGGTGTCGAGTTTGCTGTAGCATATGTTCTCGCCTTCAACCTCAATGATCTTATACATGAAGGGCATACGTATGGTGTCAGCGCCGCTGGAATTCTCCGAGACCGCATGACGGATATGTACAGCGGTGAACTGGGGAGAGATTTGCGGTAGGATCAAACGTGGCTCTAAGATCTAGGAAGCACTTCTTTGACCGTTAGGGACCAATACCTTGTGCCCATACCATACGCAATTCGCGCTCCCCTTGTGATTGTGACCGAATCCAACAAGATTGGTGAGAGCCCAGAGTCGTTCGTCATCCATGAACAACGACTTTGCGGCTCGGCGGGTGATCGACAACTACTGGTAGCCCCGAAACCCAGAACAGGATCAGGTCTCACGTGATACTAGGTTGAAGCAATGGGGCTAGGTACCTTTACGGTTCCGATTGTTCATGCTTTAGGGTTAGGGTTATTTGCATCAAGTGTCGAACAAGGTAGGTAACTCCTGAAACGACAAACCTTTCACGCAACTTGATCACTGGTCATGCTCTGTTCTGACCTATTTTGGCCATTTGATCTACCTTGGTCCTACCCCTTTCCCAATATTCGGGCAACAGCTCCACCATTGTGCCTTGGAACTCGGTCTTAAGAATCAGACATCAAAGTCAGGGTTGAGTCGAACGATCTGCATTCTGTAGGATCAGTAAAGGATCACGCAAGGCATAATCTACATTGGTCGGCTCATCCACCAGGATCCAGTTGTGGAAACGAGACTACGAGCAGACCATGAGTCTCAGCATGGCGATGGCTTTTGAGGGTATTATTCGTTACCTCAAGCACAAAGCTTTCCGAAATTATAGACAAGTAACATTCAGGTAGGCCCGGGGTTTCCATCCTGTCATAAGAGGGCTGTGCATCAAGATCAATTGCGTATCATAATGATGAATGTAACACTAATCTGGTATCAACGACTCGGGCAGAATAAGGCTTAGGGGGCATGCGTAACCATCCCTTTAAAGCCTGGCTGCTGAATGACAACGGAAAGTAGCAAAAGGACAGACAGACAGTGGCTCATCCCCCACCCGATTTGGCTCTCATTGCACTCTCCGCAGCAGCTTTTTCAACCCTCTCTCGCTCTGCTTTTCCTTTCTCTTCTCGTACCTTTGCCAGAACAACTTCTCGGAAAATAGCACCTTTGGCGACATTTGTCAGACTCTTTTTTTTCGGCTGGTTGCTTGTTGCTAGACCATGATCCGTACTTCTGGCTGCCAACGCCTGACCTGCCGCTTCGCCAGCATCGGCGGGTATGTCTACTGGAGCTATACCACCATCCTCGTCCTCCTCCTGCATCTTGAGCGACTCGATGCGATTTGCAAGCTTGATGATCTCGATGCCGCGCCTTAGTCGTGCTTTCGCCATGTAAGCTCGGAATTCTGGTAGTAGGTTGAAATCTGTTGCTGTCTTTCCACTTATCCAAACGTCGTCCAGTGCTTCTTCACTAGTGAGTCTTTCGTTGGGATCCGGTCGCAGGAGGGCTGTGATGAATCTTTTAGCGTCTTCGCTAACATCCTTCCAGTAGCGCCCATGGAATACGACGTGGCCACTTTTGCACTCATCGATTAGGTCCGCAACATTCTCACTACGGAACGGAGAATAGCCGCATAAAAGCGTGTATGTGATGACACCCAAGGACCACATGTCGACCGGCTTGCCATGGCCTTGTTTAAGCATGATCTCAGGTGCAGCATAGCCGAACGAGCCAGCCATTGTGCTTAGCATACCGTCTTTGGCGTTGAGCATTTTGGCGATCCCGAAATCGGCGAGGACGAGGGTCGAATCCGGGTCTTTCGTCACGTAGAGAAGATTTTCGGGTTTCAAGTCTAGAAGTTATCAATGACTGAAGCATACTATAATTGGTGCGGATCAAACCTCGGTGGACGACATTGTTGTAATGGAGATAGTCCACTGCTCCAAGGACCTGTCGTATCGTCTGGGAAGCGTCCTTTTCTGTAAACTTGCCATACTCGCATATTCGGTCAAAGAGTTCTCCCCCGGTGGCCAATTGCGTGACGATATAATACTTGTCCTAGCGAAAGAGTATTAGAACCTAGAAGCCTGATAATGGGTTAAGCCCAGTATACCTTTGACTCGAACCAGTCGTGGAACCGCACAATGTGAGGATGCTTCATTCTCTGTAACAACAGCATCTCATCATAAACCATCTGCTCATTGCCTTTGACGTTTTTTTTGAGAATGATTTTTATTGCGTATTTTTTCCCACCACATTCAGCCTCGCGTACAACTCCATAGGTACCAGCGCCCAGTGTCCTCCCGAACTTGTATTGGGATCTGCGCCAACATTAGACCCATCTTCAAAGCCTGGGATAGGGTTGACGGACTTCTTGTCGTAGCTGTTTGGTTGGCCTTGCAGCTTGTTGAACATGTTGGAAACTAGATGCGAGAATTACTGTCAGCATGACAAATCCATGATATGCTCCCCGTAATGTGATGTGCTAACACTGGGAAGCCTATGAGAACATGATGCTTCATGACAGGTTTACAGATTTCTGTGTCCATTTCACACAGCTCGTAACAGCGCTCACCCATTGTGCTTGCCATGCTTCATTGTCTAAGGAATGAATAGCAACAGGATAAGAATATAGACCATAGGAGCTTGCTAAACGAGCGGAATGGTTAAGATGAAGACTCACGACTCATGTTGAGATACGCAGCTGCTCTCAGCTAAAAGCTAGCAGGCGCGTGCCTGTGGTAGCCCCTGCCAGTTGTTGTTGAGTCTGTTGCTTAGGAAGGCGGGAAGGTGTTCCTGGAAGGCTCGTGAGTGAAAAGGGCGAGGTGCAATGGCTCAGAAAAGTAACGAAGCGCTCAATGAAGGTATGGAATAGGAGTAAGTGTGACTGGATCGTTCTCGAGAAGCTTCATCCAGACTATAGCAAAGAGAGGTGCTGAGCCTGACAATCGCACTTGTAGGGCCAACACTGGGTTTTGAATGCTTCGCACTTGATTTGGAGGATAATGGAAGCTCGGCTGAGTACACTCAGCTCATATGCGAGCTATCGCCATTGACACAGCCTTGTTGTCGACTCTCAAGCTGGTCGCTCAAGCCCCGCGGTTAGCGGGCCTAGCCCCCAATCCCCCAATGTACGAGTACTGTAGCCTGTAGGTGCGGGAAGCTAGGTACCTAAGAGTAGGGCTGTGAGTGGGTCGTCCCCAGCCGGAGTCTAAGCCCCTGAGTCTGACTCTTCGATTCCCTCGGTTGACTTCTTTGCTACAAAGAGACCATCACGGGATTCATTGCTTTACTTTGCATCCTGAGCCATCTTCAACAGAAGACTTCTGTTTTTTTTTATTTCAGGCTGTTTTTTGCACAACGCAGACGCCAGAGTAACAGTACCAAGTTTGGACCGTGTACTGATTGCGACAAAGACTGCTTTCGCCGACATACAAAATGCTCCCCAGTCCCGTGAACGAACAACAATCAACGAACCTGCCTCAGAACAACATGGCCAAGGCTCACTCTCAAACCGCTTTGCTTCTGGTTGACATCCAACAGGGTTTTGATCACCCAACGTACTGGGGCTCAGCGCGTTCTATCCCTTCCTTCGAGTCCAACGTCAGTAGACTACTTTCTGCCTTTCGCAAAGCCCCTGGCGCCCAAATAATTCATGTCCGCCATCACTCAATACCACATCGTTCACCACTTCACCCGTCATGCTCTGGCGCTGCTTTTCAACCTTACGCTGTTCCTCTCCCCAATGAGGTTGTACTATCAAAGACGGTTAATTCCGCCTTCATCGGTACAGACCTCGAAAAGATCCTTCGCGAGCGCGAGATAACAAAGTTGGTTGTGTGTGGCTTGACGACAGACCATTGTGTTAGTACGACCGTGAGGATGGCTGGAAACCTGCGGGTCCTGGATTACCCTGCTCAAGATGGCGACTACGAAGTATCGACTCCTGGAGAAGTCATCCTGGTGGGGGACGCTACGGCCACCTTTGGAAAAGGGGACTTCGACGGTGAGCTGGTACACGCAGTCCACTTGGCGAGCCTGAATGGAGAATTCTGCAATGTGTCTACCACAGAAGAGATTTTAAAAGGCTTGGACCATGTGTAGGAAACAAAAGCAATGCATATTGCAAGGGCGACTGACGACTAGCATGGTTGTATGGACGTTATAAAACCTTACGGCCTTATGCCAATGGGTTTATAACATTCGCTGGAAGATCAGAGAAATCCTATTTACAAGTTCTCAGAACCATTCAATGTGAGACTCCTTCCATGTCAAAGCATTCGCAAAGACGCTCCGCATGCCGTCTGTCGTCTCCAAACCTTCGACGTCCCTCCTGGTAGCCCACTGACCGAGTGCTCGTCTGGATTGACGTGTATTACGTCGGCCTCGGCTTCTACCACAAAGTTGAGCTGTACGCATGATTTCCGGATGGATTGCGCTTGTTCCATCACCACTTGGCACCTGCTTCTCTGTCTGGTACAAGAAGTTGGGAGCTCAGCGATGACGCGACTAACGTTGAGGCCCGTCTCTTCTTCGACTTCCCTGGCCAGTGCGTGCTTAAGAGATGTCGTTGTCATCGACATTGCCACTAGGAACCTCAAAGACATTCGGATAATAGATCTCATGTGTGCTTTGTTTGAGCAACAAACTCCTGGGAGTCTCTCCCAAGTCAGATAGCATCGAGGACTGAAATATTGCTGCACCGATAACAACCTTATCGAAATGCTCACCATTGACGGTGTGATAACGGAGGCGGTACTGCGCTCTAGTCATAATGAGCTTTGAAGCCGCAGAGATTTGCGTATCTGGAGAAAGTCCACAGGATATATTATGAGTATCCATATTCTTGTGGGTGAGCCTCGAAAATTACGGCAACTGAAACCCGATCTATTATGATGAGATGGTTGTGTTGGATTCTACGGACTTCGAGGTTTGCTGTCTTCTTTCTATCTTTGGTGCCGAAATGATGATGTTAGCGTATTCTCTATATTCCGCGTTACTTTGCGAAGTACGGACGTAAGGTAGATCATGATGGACGACTTGGGGGTTATGTACAGCTGGCGGGGGGTTGGAAAATTTGAGCCAGGGCCGTCCCGACTCAACTTTCTGCATATGCTAACCATGAGTTCAAAATTATTCCAACCCCGGCTCAGCTTTCTGCATAGAATAAGGTATGCTAATCATGAGCTCAAGAATTGATACTGTTAGGCTAAAATAGCTAGAGGACAGAACAGGCATATGCTTAGCATATGCGCAAAACATGCTCATTCACAAGCTATCGCTCACGTTATCTTCATCAGATCTATCTCGTGCGTTTTCTGCATCATCACTTCTCTCATCGTCTTCGACATTTGCATTGCACGGATCTTGAGCTGATTTTCTTTTCAGTATATGCGCGGCATATGCGGACTGCAACTCTCACATTCAAACCATTTAGCCAACCTGTTATCTCATCCGCTCGATTTTCAGCGCGTCGTCCATCGATGTTTCTTTATGCTCAGTTGATGCTGCGCATATGCACAGTCGAGGCCTTAGGTAGTGACCAGATGTGAATTTTTTGGTGATCTCGCTTAATGGTCTTGACATAGAGTCCACCTAGCACTCGTCTAAACCTAGCACTCGTCCAGCCCTATAGGGCTGATAATCCACATTCTATATTTTATTGCTTCAAACGATTCGTTTTAGGTGAACTACGTAGCTAATAGGACCTCTTTGGGGCCCTTCTGATACGCATGCGATTGGCCAGTTATAGATATCACGTTATTCCTCTGCTCCTGATCCTGATCCTGGTCCTGGTCCTGGTCCTGCTTCCGCTTCAGCTTCAGCTGCCTGACCCGTAGCTTGAGTGACTTGACTATCAGCTGCTTCTTCTTCTTTTGTCTAGAGCTTGCTGTCATTGATGCCGAAGTGAAGAGCTCAGAGCCTAGACGTAGTAGATCATTGACCTGCTGCCTGAAGACGTAGAATTCAGTCACATATAGCTGCTTCTTCTTCGGAGCTAAGTCTTTGAAAATGCTGATTGCGTACAGAAGCAGCCTTTCGACCATTGATTCGATCCGTAAGAGTACTCTTTGGTATGTCATGTTGACGAGCGAGTTTTGCTTTGGAAGGATTTTCGTTGGCTGCTGTAGCCTCATTCCAACGGGCTTGAGCAAGCGTTATGCGCTCTTCCTGTGAAAGTTCGGTATCTTCAGAAGGTATGAAGGACATAGGGGGGGGTGGCTGCCATCGTTTTGCTGATATGTTGAAGAATTATACGTTGGTAGCAATAAAATATGAAATGTGGATTATCAGCCCTATAGGGCTGGACGAGTGCTAGGTGGACCCTTCTACCGACCTTACATTATTTAAGGTTACCACTAAACGTACACCCCTTTTTACTACATCGACGCCCCCTACTTACTACAGCTACACCCCCTGCTCACTACATATACGCCCCCTCAGATAGGTTTAGCGGTTACCCAACTGGGGTTAGCGGCTCGATAATCATAGCAACGCGCACGCGTTCTTCATCAACTTACCTACCCACCACCCAACCCTACCTCATCGCCGCCATGAATCTTGCACCCCCTCCGGTGAGTGAGCTCTATGTGAGTCACGAGGAGCTCATCGTCGCCGCCAATATATGGGCTGGAGCTCACGATTACGCGCTCAATATCAAACGCTCGAGCAAAAACAAGCGGGGAATCAAGGATAAAATTTGGTTGAAGTGTGATAGAGGTGGTAAATCTACGAGTCCTGTCGGGCAAAAGAGACTACACGCCGATTCAAGGGTCATCGAATTCAAGCTCAAACTTATAGCGAGGCGTCCTACATTTTGAAGCTGAAGGACGTGCATTCTCACTGACGTTTCACCAAATCAGCTAGAATAGTGAGTGCAAACAATGAACCGAAGGTAGCTTCGAAACTCATCGATTCACTACTATCAGTGCAAAGTTCATCTACTGCAAGACTTCGAAGTAGATCAGCTGGTTCAACTGCAGCTGCAGCTCGTACACGTCGTGAACAACAGCTAGAGAACTCTACTCAACGCGAATCAAGCCAATAGGAACGCGTTGAAGCGCATCTGCAACAACGGGCTGAGCAAGAGCTAGGGCAAACACAAGCGAAGGGTAGGGGTAGGGGTAGGGAAGATAGGGCGCGGGGCGGAGGTAGAGGTAGAGAGCTAGGTCGAGGAGGTAGAGGGGATGGAGAGGGTGAAGCTCCGGCTGAGCCTCTATCCGAACATCAGCAGGAAGCTCCAAACGATGGAGGCTTCTACGGGGTGTTTCAAATTTGATATGTAGTTGCAAATGTAAATCAGCTTCGAAAAACATATCGACTTCAAAGATACTTCATTTTTGGTGAGCCGCTCATACAAAATCAAGTATCTGTATGGACTTAGGGGTAGAATAAAACCGTTTATTCTACAATAAACGTGTTTAAAACTCGTTAGCGGTTTATTCATGTTTGTTTATTGGTTTTATATTATGTAAGCAAGCTAAACCCAGCTGGTTTAGCTCGGGGGGTTTGACCTCGCTGTCACCATTGCTCCATACGAGTATGGAGTAGATCTATCTTCAGCCATGCCTCCTCAACGCGGTGGCAAACCTCGCAATCAGGCTGTTACTGATGCCTTTCAGAGCATAATCCTACCAAACCGAATCATTCCTGCAGTGAAGTGCTTATACTGTCACCTTCAAATGGCGTCCGGAACCAGTCGTCAGCAGGCTCATCTGAATCAATGCACTGCTTGCATCAACAGGCCTATCAATGGGCCAGCTGCACTAGTTCAAACGATGCTACCACCAGCAATTAAACCACTATCTACCGCAGTGATTAAAACAGTATATTTACATGAACGAACCAACGCTTAATCGGCCGAAGGACCTACAAAAGAAGCTTCGCTATACACAGAGCATTGAAATTGATGAGGAGGAGCTACATGAAATGAAGGATAAACTACTACAGGAGGAATTGGCTGTGGCTAGGCTAAATCCTTCGAACGATGAGGTGCTGGAGCACTTTCTGAATAGCTCCATCGATGGTCACGTGCTCATGGAACAGCCACTTTAGTTGATACTATAAATATATACCCCCTGTTGCTACCCCTGTGTTTAATACATGCTTCAATAAACATGTTTAAAACATGTTTTGACTAACTTCATTTGATTAGTCAATAAACATGTTTTAAACATGTTCGTGCCCATATGCTTCGCATAGGCCCCGAAGCTTTTCCAACCCTCGGCAGAAACCACAACACCATTGTACCAGCGCTGTTAGGAATCGAACCTAATATAATTAAATTACCCAACGACTCCGACCAGCTGAAACCCGGACGACTTGCTAAGGATACTCGACTTGAGCTAGCAGGTTGTGTCCAATCTGCGTACTCTCAAAAGCCAACATAACAAATAGCGACAATAGAACAACCTCTTAGATACTTGAGCTATTCGGCAGTGAACAAGACAATTTCCTATTTCAATCGGGTTTGAAGAATTTCGGCATAATTTGACGACTAACACATACCAAGAAGAGAATAAATAGAATGAGAGTCGATCGATGAATGTTGGAAGGCGCAGCAAAAGCATCATTCAAGCGAATTATGAAGAGGTATAAGAGGTCGATGAATTTCCTTCCTTTGCCAACAGCATGCGAATATCTTCATCATTTATCTCAGCAAAGATCAAAGATCAGTGTTCACAGCAGCCTATTTCAAAAACTCTTGATCCTTCAGCATACTTTTCATTCCTTAGTGTCGACAGTGCTACCTTCTCACGTTCTCAATTCCGATCATGAAGTTCCTCTCATTCTCTATCGCCACTCTCGCGACTCTCGCGACCTTCTTCTCCACCATCTCCAGCGCCGTCCTCCCAACCACCGCAGCTCTCGCAACTCGGGACTCAGATCTCGCAGCTCGCGACTACGCAACAGGTGCTTGCGGCATGCACGTCACCCTATACACACAGACGGGGCTTATGTACAGCAGCCAATTTGCCGTGGAAGTAACTCTGAAAGATGCCAATCACGTTCAGATCGGGCACTTGGACAGAATCGAACTTAGCCCCTCCGTCAGCGTTGATAGTCAGCTACCGTTTACAATGGAAGTCGCTCGTTATATAGATAAAAATTCATTGGGCACGGCACACATCACCTTTGCGTATGGAACCGATAAGTGGGCGAATATTGATACTTCTAGATGCACCATGGGAGGTACTGCTCAGACGCCTGGATATTTGGTTAATGACATGGACTGTGGGTTTGCCTGCTAGAGGGGCATTCACACTGCAAGACGATAGTGGTGTTGGTATACAGGGAAAATTGGGGGAGGATGTTTAGAGACGTTAGTATTTCTTGTTGAAAAAGACCGGGACAATGGAACTCTACATATGTAAATGAAAAAGAGGCGTCTTTCTCAAAGAGTCACTAAGCCGTAACAGAGATATCCTAAACTTAAGATGAGAAGCTCAAATTGCTGCACATTGCGGAGGTAAGTGAAGTGAATCACGGCACCGTGAACATACCTCAATTCCATTCGCAGCTTTGGTCGATGTTCACAACCGAAGAAAGCAAGCTATCTGTTCAAAACTATTTCAGTGATATCAAAGATCTCTCTGGGCGCTACCAGCAACATTGCAAAACGTACGCAAGACTTGAAGTACATATTCTGCGATAAGATCAGGAGATTCCCGACTCTGATGGGGACAAGCGCTTTGGGAAGGTGACGGTTCGACTTCAGATGCACCCAGAAAATAAATAGGAATTTATACGACTTCAGAGAATTAGACAATTTTGGATCACCTGACTATGAGAGAGAGTAAAAGGGGCAAAGCTTCTCACTAAAATTCTCCATTTACTTTTCGGGTGCGCCTCCCACGCTCCTCGTACGTTTTCCCCCCTCCCGGTCGCGAAAGAGATCCTTTTTTTATTCAAATTTGGGAAATATGGACTTTCGTTCCTGCTTGTCATACAAGGGATTCGCATCAATCAATATTTGACAACTCGCTTGAGCTAGATATCTCCGCTGTTCAATGTTGGTGAATGGTGACCTTTTTGGCGTTCCCAAATTGTCGAAGAAGATGCAAGCCATCGTTAGCCGCGCAGACTCACCAATGACATATCGAGTGTGTCGATGTTGGCTTGATGACAAAGGTTGTTAGTGACCACCATTTGCTGGCTAAACCTTTCGTGAGGAACGCTCTCGACCGCGTACAATAATGTGGAGGAGCCTCAGCCGGGTGCTGGAGGGCCCACCCCTCAGCTCCAGGCCGAAGATACAAATGCAGAGACTTCCCCCAAAGTCCATGCTGACACTTTCGCACAAAGTATCCGGGGAATCCTGCCTTCGTGAAAATGTATGCGCAAGCAGAGTTACCAGGCAATGTCCCGGCTAGACAAAACCAGCAGCCGTATCCAGCTTGGTTGGACAGACCATATGCTCCAGCGCCCTATCCCATAGCACCATATCCACGAGAATCGATAAATCCGCCAGCTGCATTACCGGACACCCAACCAATCCCTTACGTACCAAATCAGGATGCTGGCCCGCCAATAGCACCACCATGGCGCTTCATGGTATCACCTCCACCTACCGGGCCAGAAGTATCTCCAACTACGCGAGAAGATTTAGACTCTGGGACAAACTTAAGGCAGGTCCGAGTACGTTCAGCTTGTTGACTGCGTGTATCTACATCATCATTGATTTCAGGTAGACACACCGCTCGACTAGATCAACAGGCAACCTAAATCGAGAAGTCCGCCTTGGGGATGGCAGCATTCCCACGCAAGCATCCACTCTGGGCAGAGCTGGCCCAGCTGGACCTAACGATACAGCCAATGGATCGCTACTCAAAATGCGGCTCCAGGCAGCATTGCGGCTCCAGGAAGATGGCTTTGCTGCCATTGCGCAGCACAATTCCTCAGAGGACTTGAGACGGACACAATCAAATAGAGAGTCTCAACCGTATCCAAGGCTCAGGCGAATGCGTGATGCACGGGAGGCCGAACAGATTAAGCGTGACGAAGAGCTGGCGAAACAGATCAGTGTTGCTGATCTTGGAGCAGCTTTTCGCGGCACCGGCCGGTAAGGCTCATAAACCAATCGTTTTCGGGTCCCTGCATGTTGACTGACAGTCTAGATATCAATTTCCTGCAGCCGATGCGAGAAACAGCAACGAAGCGGCGGATTCTATAGAGCCTGACGATCCCGCAATATTTGCCCTTGATGAGAGCTCTAGTGTATACCTTGATCGAAATTCGGGCTCCAGTGTGCCGCCAGGGACCTATGATCCGGATAACCCTCCGCCTCTGCCAAAACGTCCTACTCATATACCAGGATATCGTCCCAATGAGCCCTTGATCGATGAGGCTACCTCCGTGTCTCGAGGACCTACCTATGATCATCAAACGGCTGGTACAGAAACACCTGACGTTGACGTATCTCGGTCATCTTCATATTTCCATAATGATTGGGAAGTGCCAGCACAGGTTCCTGGAAGGATCCCAGTGTTGCCATCACAACCCCCAGTCTCAACTTATACCACTACCACTACCGCACATGGATCTGACATGGCCCCACCGGTGCCGCAGAAATCCGATGATGAGGACTCCTCAGAGCCGTGGAGTATTAATGCCTCTAGAACAAAGTTCATCAATGCTGGACCACGTGAGAATTATGCTGTTTGCGAGCCGTGTGGTCGCGAGCAGCCTGCGGTGGCGTATTGCTCAAATTGTGGAGCGCAATTCTGCAGCTACCATTGGGCTGAGCAGTGGGTTCATCGAGACAAATCCGATCAAAGGCTTAAAGACGGTGTTCCTCATGAGAAGACCGATCCATGGCTTGCGAACAAAATTAAAACAATTATTGAGCCTTCGTTATCTCAAGAGGAGCAGAATCGACTCCATCAACAGGACGAAGATACTACGTGGTTTGGCGTAATGCCAGACAACGCTGGGAAACTCATGTTTCATGATTTTGGAAGATACGAACAGTCTTCCTTGGAGTCCCGATTTCCGCAGAAGTCAAGCCAATACCCAAGTCTTATTTCATTTGTTGGGACAACCGGAGCTGGAAAAAGTACCTTGATTAAAGGGCTTGTAAAGTTGGCTAGCTCTAAACGCGGCGAGAAGTCTCAGACGCCAATCGTTGGGTTAGTCCAAAATCAGCATGTCCCCACAGTACGTATTTCCGTGATTTTGTTCCCTTCCTTTGATTTGAAGGCTCCAAACCTGGTTTCAGGGGCTTATCGAGTTCTTCTTTCCCTTTCGTTTCACATAATATCAGGCGTCCCTGGTAAAAATTGGGATATTTAGCAAGAAGCTTTGTCCCCTTTTCTCTCTTTCATAGTCGACTTTCATCAACACGACAAACGTATCAGACGATTAAGAAGGGTCTGATTATCTAACTGTAGATGTGCAGAATATTTATAGCGATTTTTAATGTTTTAAAAAACGATTATTCGTTTGAGAGTCGCATTCAGATCCCATATATCGCTAGAAACCCCATTCATTTTTCAGATGCGTCTGATATGTCTTGAAACTTCATTTTATAAGCCAGTAAGAATACTGACTCCGAAATCACGACAGAGTGGCGAGGTCCATTTGTATTGGGATCCCTGTTCTTTCAACAGTAACAGACCTCTTCTCTATGCTGACTGCGAAGGCCTTGGTGGCGGCAGCCGCGAGCCGATGGCTGCCAGAGCTACAGCGATAAAAGAAAGAAGAGAAAATCATAAACGAAGGCCTCAATCTGATGCTTGGCAATCCAGTGTTCCTCACACTGACAACAATCCTCGCCGTGGCTCAAACTTCAAAGCCTCCCCATTCTCCAGCATGTCTCCCAGCAATACACCCATGCCTCCCGTCAGTCCAGGACTGCAAGTCATGTCAGAATTCACAACTCCCACGCTGATGCCGTCTTACTCGCCTCATTCACCAATCAGCGAGACGGGATGGAAATCCGTTAGCAATAAGACGTACCGTGGTACGACCAGGGAGATCACGTGGGCTTGTGATAAGGAGAAAAAAAGTCGGCAATTTGTTGTAGAGAACTTATATCCACGGCTTCTTTATACTTTCTCTGACATCGTGGTACTCGTCATGAGAAACGCAAAGTGAGTACTCGATGTGCTTGTTGGAGCTAGCGTTTACTGATTTGAGAACTAGAGAGATTGAAAATGCGGTAGAGCGATTGATTCGATGGGCACATACAGCGCTAGAAAAGTCTTCAAATCAACCTATGCTTCCATTTGGCATTATTGTAATGAACGCGGTTGATAACAGGACCGATCCGGCACTATGGGATGTAAACACAGCAACGAACTTCCTCATGAAATCCATCGCGGATGCAGTCCACAAAAACCCCATTTTCGAACGCTGGGCCTGGGATTGGCGGGAAAAGGACAAGCGAATAAATTCGACGGAGGATCTCCTACGTGTCTACTACTCGTCCGTAAGGATTGTCTATATTCCACACAAAGCTCGACCGAATCTTGTTTGGAGACAGTATAGTAGGTTGTATGAAGAGATCAACGCTTCAGTAGCTGGTAGCGAAGTACAGAGGCGAAATGCAAGGCTTTTACTGAGCTCTGACCAATTTCATCCGTACCTTCAGTTCGCCTTCGACCATTTCTCGAAAACGTTGGAGGACCCCTTCGACTTCGTTAAGGCGTCCTCTGCTTTCAACCAGGGCCACCAGAATATCAACCCAATATTCTCGCTCATCAAAGACTATCGACTAGCCAAACCAGATATTGATATCATGACTCTATTCAAAGATGTTGCACCTCTCGTTGCATCTGCGATCATGGTCGATGTCACAAGGAAGCAGGTCAAAGGCAACTCGCAGGCTGTATTCCCGGCATACCGGGAGAAGTTCGGCCAGGCACTGAAAGCGTTCTTCGATGGGCAGTGGCCATGCGAAGCAAGGCATCTAAAGACTGGTGAAAGGTGTGTTAACGTCAAGACGCGCCACACGAAAGGTCATCAGACGGCGAATGGCAGAATATTTGCAGACAAACTCTGGGCAACTTCTCCATACCAATTTCACGAATGTGGAGATCTAGGCTCGTTGTTCGATCAGTTTGTACTAAAGTATCTCGGAACCCTTTTCAAGACACTTGGACTTAAAGTTTCTCGTAAAGGCCTTTCAGGAAACTCAGCAGAATGCCGCATTGCCTTCGAGATCCACCAAGAAGAAATCATACAAAAGAAGTGCAACTTTTTGCATGGCTCGGATGCACTAATAAGTAATACAGTGTGTTATTGCTGTCTTTTCCGGTATCCCATCCACTCTATGCTCTGTGGACACGCTGTCTGTGATGCATGCGTCAATTTTCATGGACGGAAGGCACGAGAGAATGTTTTGGCAGTGGAATCATGCCCTATATGCGGAGTTTCACGGACCAATGGGCGGTCACAGGTGGAGATAATCCAGAAGCCCGACAAGGCAGGAGTGAGGGTTTTGACTTTAGATGGAGGAGGTATTCGAGCCATGATCCAGCTACGAGTTCTGAAGATTCTCGAAGATCGCATCGGGTTGGATATACCTATCCAAGAGTTCTTTGACCTCATTGTGGGTACCAGTGGTGGTGGAATAGTAGGCTTGGCAATAGGCGAGAGAAATATGAGACTACCAGATGCGACTAAGATGTTCAGGGATTTCTCAAGAAGAGCATTCCAAGCGCGTCGGGGGGCCAATATTCCTCTTTTGGGCACTCTAATCAGGGTCAGACACCACTCACGCTACGAAACCCATGGGCTTGAGGATGCCTTAAAGGAATCTTTTGGTAGCGAATTACTCTTTGGTGGATCCCGACAAGTTCAGTCACCATCACGTTGCAAAGTCGCTGTTACTACTACGGATACAAACGAGCATGCTAAGCTATTAGCGAATTACAACCGAGCTACACGTTTGCAGACTCCCTACGAATTCCAAAGGTTCGAGAAGTCGGAGCAAGATCTTCGAGTGTGGGAGGCTGCAAGGGCTACTTCTGCAGCTCCAGGGTTTTTCAAAGCCTTCTACTGCAGCCAAAACGGTCATACCTACGAAGATGGCGCATTAAAGCTGAACAATCCAGTTCTGGCGGCTGATTACGAGCGGCAAGTCATCTGGCCTGAAAGATGTCATCTTTTCCCGGACATTCTGGTATCTATAGGAACTGGATATTTCCCAGACGTCAAAACCAAATCCAGCGATCCTGGGCCTTCCATCGGCATTGGCCTGGTCAACGGCGTAAAGACCTTTGTGAAGATTGCTAGAAGCTCGGTGGAGAACCAGCTAGACTGCGAACGGACATGGGACGAATACATACAGTGCACTCTCTCAGAACATAGCGAGATGAAAAGTCGCTTCCACCGCCTCAGCCTGAGGATCAATGGTCCCAAAATTGACCTAGACGCGGTCGACGAACTAGACAAGCTTGAGTACCTAACGAAGCAGCAATATGACCGAGCTGGGCCTCTTAATGAAGTGGCGGGGCAATTAATCGCGTCTTTGTTTTATTTCGAAGAGGTCACTCGGGTAGCAGGACGCATAATTGGGATGATTAAATGCCGATTGCCCCAGGAGACCTCTCCACATGGATCTCTTCAAAAATTAGCAAGGGGACTACGTCACATGGACCCGAGGTGTAAGTCACTCATTCATCCATTCAATTTGCCTTCATTATGGGGCTTTTGAGCCTTTACAACATCTCTCACGGTCGATGAAGCTAACCTCTTTCAAGCCCGCTGCTTTCGAATATATCCCAATACAGCATTAAATCGTTGGATACCTGCGGCAATCGACGACCTCATGCTTTCCCATGTTGAGAGACGAATGCAAGAATTTGCAGTGCAAGTGACGTTTGATGTTAATGAACAGTGTGCATCAAGCATAATATATTTGTGCCTACCGAGTTTCAGGGGCCAGGCCATCAGTGGGTTTCCAATGTCCTTACTTGAGGCGACGTCCGCGATGTCTTCCCCAGCACTCTCCAGGGAGAACACCGCCGGTCAATATGGAGACTGACATCCCTAATCGCAAGTTGAGGTATACCTTCCGGCTTCTGCTCTTATATTTCAGGAGTTTATTGCGTAGCAGGATGGGAGCGTGATGGCGGAGTGATAATGATACCCTTGGATACGACTGCTAATAGGTAATAATTCGAAAGATCTACGGTTTTTGTGGGGAAAGAATGATCCAACCAGCAACAATAACCTCTCATCCTGGGCCATTGATATGCATATGTGGAAGGGTGCGTCCCACGACACCGTATAATCATATTGGTGGATGATCGGGGTGCGGAAAGTAGATAGCACACCAGATAAACTATTGGATAAAGCGACGCTTTGAATGTGAAGTAGATAATAATCCGAGATTCATCATTTCCATATATTCGTTTGCCTAAACGCTCTTATTGCACTTTGCAGTGATACCCGAGTCGGTACGGACACGAACACCTCCTCGCCCCATGACGTAAGGCAAGCGGAGATTCTGAGCTCTCGCTTGCCCAGTCACGCCTTTCGAACACGACAAGCTTCATGCTCAGCAACTGGTCAACTGCCACCTTGACATACCTCGTGGACCATATATCCTAAACTACAGCATTTCAAATCCGCGCCTCGAACGCTCCAGCCCATCTCTCGTTGCATTACTTTACGCTGAGGTCGATGCCGCAACCCACTGTCAACCATGGCTAATGAAATACTAATAACCGCCCTCTTCACTCTCATCGTCCTCGCTCTCGGCTTCGCTTGGGTGGGGGGCTACCTCGACACCTACCAGAAGAAGGCGCAAGAGCGAGCTTTGGATATGATGGGCGAAAACAAAGCCTCCTACGGCCTGAAGAGTATGCTTTCTACCAGGCTTTACCGAGGATTGTATGGCCCGGTAACTCACGTGTATCAGGTACCCTGAAGAGTCAGAAGATTAGCGAGGAGAAGGAGCTGAGCGATCTGCAAGATAATATTGCCGACCTGGGTGGGGGGTTGGTTGGTAAAGGAGGGATTGGGGAGGGTGTGGGAGCTGCGGTTAGTGAGGGCCTGTGAGGGTCGGTTTGCAGTCGTTTATATCGCACAAATGTCCTCGGAAAATCCGAAACAATATAGCGATGGTTTTGGATTATTGCATGTGCTTGTGGTCGGTTTAATCTCGGCTCCCATGATCCAACATGAGAGGAGACGGATGATCCTATCTTCCCTACACTCGTTATGTACTACAAGTTCGCAAATCCAGGAATTCCGTCTTCACTAGAGCAAAAGAGCAGCTAAATGGGTACAGCTCGCTTCACCTCGATGGCAGCAGACCTCCTCAGCAGATTAAAGTTGAAGAGCGGGAAGCAACCGGCAGGACAGAGCAACGATGGGTAGCAACAATAGGTGTCAAAAAGACATGGCACCATATTGACAGCTACATTACTTACACAACAGCCTGGGAAAAGAGAAGGTTGACTTGAAACTTCGGTAAGGCCCTGAAGCAAAGAACGCGAATGGTTATTCGCGCGCTTATCCAAAAAGGCACCCTGTCGTTATTGCTTGAACTCGGTAAGATACAAAATGTATTCAATCTTTATCTTTCAATTTTCCAGTGTTATACCTGCCGTTCCCACGAAACGTGGTCCATGCCGCCAACGCGGCAGGCGTGGGGTAAGATATCTCGAGAAAGCAAAACAGGCAGAACTCCGGAAACGTGACTGTACGATGCGGCGCACTGCCTTTGACTTCATGTGAGTTCCGCTTATGATTTTTAGAACTTGACGAAATGTACCAAGCGTCTGAACTTCTTTCATCTATCTAAATTTTGGATACACTAGTGTCTGATGTTCGCATTCAAGAACTTCGGAGTCTCATGGGCAGTCTGAGTGTTTGCTATAGGTGCAAGGAGGGTCATGGACTTATGATATAAACATAAGCTATAACAAAGGAGGGACTTTCTTCTACATCCACTTACGTCTGTAACTTCGCTCGTAAGCACGTGATGTTGCAAATCCCTCCTTGACGGTTACGATCTCAGCTCGTATCTTCTTTCAACTTTGGGGGCGGTCAAGCTACGAAAACAACGCAACACGTTTCATGTCTTGGTGTTTTACGTTCTGACCGGAAAACAGATCTATAAGCCAATCAGAGCAAGACTTCAAACCATGATGCTTGCTAAAGCGGGCCAAAAGAGGAAGACTTTTGCACACTTCACCAAGTACTGGCGTGATGGAACGACGATGCGTTACAGAGCCTCGTGACGGCATCTTGAAAGCACGTCTTGATGTATTTTCCAGCTTTCAAAACTTTCTGTAAAGGCTGCATCGGTTGCGTAGATGCGGCCAAAGTTTCATTGAGACGATCAAGAAGGTTTTCGAATACTGTCTTAATTTGTACCAGAGTGTCTATATGAGGCCGATCGGTGCCACATTATACTGCCTACCACACAGCTCGAACCTCTGCGAACTCGAACAAATAGGAGCAATTTTATTGCAACGATAATTCAACCGTGGCAAAAGAGTATTCACAGCTCACCACTACTCAATCTAATATTCCGCCACCCTAGTCTTCCAATTTGAACCATTTCGACCGTCAAACCTTCGGTTCGTCCACTTTAATCTCCAAATATCCTTCTCGCCTTTCAGAATTAAAATAACACCCCCGCCGCTTCTTAGTCCCAAAGGAACCATGCGTCTCTCCCACATCCTTCTGGCGTTTCCTCTCATCATGGCGTCCCTAGCTATTGCAGCTCCCGCCGCAGCCCCCGCAGCCGAGCCCTACAACATGGCGGGCCCTCCCCCCGGCGGATATCTTGCCGACGCCGCCAATCAACAGGCTGTTGATGAGTGGAACAATGCTGATTGGGGTGATGGATGGAATTTCAAGAAGGAGAAGGTGTGAGTGTGTACGGTGGTGATGCTGGTTGGGGGAAAGGGCTTGGAGGGAGGTGGAAAGGAAGCTTGGGGGTTTTGGTAGCTGGCGGTAGAGAACGATGGAATTATGGTGAGGAAGGGGGGGGGGTTCTCATGGTTGGTGGTAATACTCCATGGAGTTTTTTGAGCACAATAGTGGACCAATATTAGTCCGTCCGTTCGCTAGCAAATAATTCGGAAAAAGCAGAGGTGCTATAATTTTCTAGTTGAAGGAGCGATTGCCTCAGGAGTCAGGACCTCAGACGTGTGGGGCTAAGCCCCTTCGGGTAAGCCCCCGTGCGCTAAGTCCCTACCGGGTTAGCGTTCTGCTTACTACGGAAGCTGCGATTACATAAGGTATACACCGAAGTAGGCAGAGCTAACCCGAAGGGGCTTAATTGGAAACCAAGATGCCTCGAAGTCTTCTGGACGTGTAGTCTTGGAGTCGATATGACACTCCTGTCCGAGATTGCTTGGGTACGACTCCCAGAACGACGTCTTCCAGATGGGCGACTAGCTCTTTCTTGTTTGCGTCTTCATTCATAGCCTGACGGCTATGATACTTCGCGCGTTTGCTGTTTCGGCTTGCGGCCGCTGTGCCTGAACTTGGGAACAGTCTTTAACAGATTGTGATCAAAGTATTTAGGAACGATTCAGAGCCAAAAACAAGTCTGCCGGGAACGTGTGTCGCACAGGTCAGATTTCGTATCCACTGTGTGGTCTCGAGCTATATCGCCTATGTTGTGAATGGATTTGATGGCAAACATGATGACTGATGCATCGATGGTTTTGTTGATGTTTACGTCGTTGGGGAGGCCTAGTCAACGAAGCTATTCCATTCACAAGAATAACAATGCTGACCGTTCAAGACATTGCTTCTTGCTTTCTCAATATCTGCAAACCCACATCCTGTTCCTCATCCATAGATGCTCTTCGCATCGGAATTTTATAACCTATATCTGTTACACTGCTTTAGAGCTTCAAGAGTTTCTCATTTCCCTTTGTTTGCACCTAATAAACCTAGAGAATATCCCTTGTCTCCTTGATCCACACGTTTTTCTCGCCGTCAGATCTAATCTGCTTCCAACGCTCTGAAGTCTCTAGCCCGTGTTCATTGACGTCAAAATGACTCCATCCAAGAGCAAGAAAGCACTGCCTTCCTCCACGTCCATGGCCTTTCCAGAACAGCCAACTTCTTATGAACAATGGAAAGCAGCGCTCATGCAGGTCAAGAATTTGTACCTGAAAAGCCAATGGAAGCAATGCTCTACTCGATGCAGTCAGCTCCTCCTCGAGGCTAAGACACCGGTCAGAATTGTCGCCAGCGATGTCATAAATCGTGCTAATATGTATTCTAGCCATATCCTCTACACGCTACTTACCTTCGTTTCTACAGTGCACTCTCAAGCGAAGCCATTGCCCGCTCGATGCACAATCTGTCTACCGGGAAGCTTTCTACCCTTGAGCAATCCAAGAGGTCATACCAAGCGGCAGCTGAAGCACTTTCCGCCTGCGAGCCTGTCATAGATGCTCAGGAATCACAATATTCCGACACCTCATCCGAATTGTCATCCACTGCTACTGATATATCTTCACGTCCTACCACTCCAACTCCGAGCCAGCCAGAAGCAGAGTCACCCGTCGAGTGCTCCTCGCCCTCGTCAGTCGAACCCAGCGACGAGTTTACGCAGTACGAGAGGAAACTGCTCGAGCCCCCCCCCTTACGCATCCACAAAGCAGTCTCCTTCTCTCAGAACCTTGCTACCGCACAAATCGCCTCTCCTCCCCCCTGGACACCTCTCCGCCAACCTCCAGCAACCACACCCCCTCCTCCCACCTCGCCCCTCACCCCTCCTCCCACCTCCCCCAACTACCACACCCACACCCCCTACACCCTCCACCTCGACGCCTTCACCACCATGCTCACCGCCCACATCCACACCATCACCCACCTAACCCAAACCACCCAGGACATCCAAGCCCAGCGCCACACCACCAAGCGACTGGCCAGCTATGGCGAGGACGAGGAGGCCAAGGCGGCGGATCGGAAGGCGAGGATTGTGAGGCTGAGGGAGGGGGGGTGGCGGAGGGAGAGATTTCGGCCCGAGCGGTATTGGGGGGTTTGTGAGAGGGCGTTGGGGGAGCTGTGAGAGGGGGTGTGTGTGTGTGTGTGTGTGTGTCCCAGTTAAGCCGGAGGGGTATTGGGATTTGCGTGAGAGGGCTTTGGGAGAGTTGGGAAGAATGAGGTGCAAGATCTTTCGGGAAGGCGAGACTTTTGCGGTGGTTTTTTCATTTATTCTAATTTGACTTGCGAGAGCGATTTTCGAGGTCCACAAGTTGTCTACGGCGTTTTGCGATGGGACGTTGAGATATGCATTGGTTTTGTTACTCCCTCTCTTGTAGCATCGCACCCTTGCTGCCAGACCTATGCTACACCGCAGCCCACAGACGCTCCACGCCCTCTACCTCAACTCCTCCCTAATGCAACCCCGCCTCACCCCTCTCTACGCCCGAGACTCACTAACACTCCACCCCCCCCATCCCCTCGACCACCTCCCCCTCACCCTTGGCCTTCCTTTCCAACCTCCCTCTCACCTCCGCAACCAACTCCCCCAACTCCACCACCACCCCCGCCTTTTCCGGATGCCCATCCTCCAACCCCATCTCTTTGATCTTGACTTTGCCCTGCGCCTGTTCTTCGTCCCCGAGGATGACGGCGAAGGGCACGCCGCCGGCTTCGGCGGCTTTGAATTGCGCGTCGAGTTTTGGTTTCGTTTTGTAGGCGAATTCGGTCTTTTGGGGTTGGGATTAGTATGGGAAGGGGTTGGTGGAGTTGGTAAAAAAGGGGGGAGGGGGTTACCTTGATACCGGCATCCCATAGTATCCTGCTGACCTCCATCCGCTCTTTTAGCAAGCCTGTGAAGCCCTTGCCTCCAAACGCCATAACATATACGTCGACCTCATTACTCCGCACCCCGGCCGACATATCCTTCTGCATCCTGGCTTTCGTAATCGAGAAGATCCTGTCTACGCCGAATGAGATGCCCACGCACGGGATCTGTTTCTTGCCCGAGAACATGCCGACCAGCTCGTCGTAGCGGCCGCCTGCTGCGACGCTGCCGACGCCGACGGAGGGGTCGTTGGAGCGGTCTTCGTCGAAGTCGTTGGATTTTGGTTTTTTGGCGGGTTTGTGACCTGGGGTGGTGGTCGATGGGGGGGCGGAGCCTTCGGTGACGACTTCGAAGATTACGCCAGTGTAGTAGTCGAGGCCGCGGGCGAGGCTGAGATTGAATTCTACTTTGGAGAGGATGTTGAAGGCTTCGAGGTAGGTGAAGAGTAAGTCCATGTCATCCATTGCCTTGATCATGCCTGTGTTCGATTTCACGCTCTCGTCTTGTCTTAATGCCTCTAGCACGTCTCTTCCGCCCTTTCTCTGCACAAAGCCCCATATGCGATCCGCAATTTCTCCATCAAGCCCTTTTTCTTCCGTCATTTCTCTTCTCACTTCTTCCCAGGGGGACTTGTCCAGTTTGTCCACTGCGCTGCTGATTGTTCGTATTTTTTCTTTGGGAACTCCGCAAACTTCAAATATCCCGTCCAGCACCCCCCTATGGTTTATTTTTATGAGAAATCTCCCGTCCCATCCTAGTCCCCCAAAAATTTCACACACTATTCTCAAGATCTCGGCATCTGGAAGCATAGGGTCGTAGTTCCCTGCGATATCAAAATCACACTGATAAAACTCTCGCATTCTCCCTTTCGTCATCGCCGGCTGGTCTCTCCGGTACACTTTCGCAATGTGGTAGCGCTTTATGTTTTGAATTGAGGGGTTCATGGCAAGCCATCGCGCAAAAGGAACGGTAAGATCATAGCGTAGGGAGCAAATTTCGCCGCCCTGGTCCGAAAGGTCGTAGATGAGTTTGCTGTCTTCGCCATATTTACCGGAGAGTATTTCGCGGAGTTCGAAGACGGGACTGACGCGTATGCATCAGTACTAGGTTGCAGGCGGTGCAGAATGGGGGTTGTACGTGTCTATGGTGACGGCGCCGTGGCGTTTGAATACGGTAGTTATGGTGTTGAAAATGCGGTCACGGATAACCATGTCTTTGCCCTCCCCTTGGAGATGTTAGTTGCGCATTTGGGATTGAAGAGTTTTCGGTCGCGAGGGTTACAGTCTTTCGTTCCCTTGGGGGTCTTGAGCTGAAACTGGGTTTTTTCTCTCCCCATGTCGGCGGTTTCTAGGATGTCAGAGACTTGCGTAGTAAATTGGCGGTAAGGCGATCTCCAAGTAGGAGAAATTGTCACTGATCTGGTACGCACAGGTCCAAGAGGCGCAAGCCTTGCAATGGCTTTGTACAGATACCTCATACAAGACCGTGAGTCAATATAGTAGTTTGTCTTGAGTCATTTGATATTGCCAGCGCCTTGGGTCATCGCGGCTCGCCGTAAGGTCTCCCGCTAGCGCAACATAGCCATAGGGCCATAGGGCCGAGCTAACTTAGTCGCGGCCTCTCAGACGTCAACTCAAGCAATTCAATGTCTAACGGCCAAAAATGGCGCCTCATCCGGTTGTCGATACAGACGCGATCAAAGAAAGAGCTCGCAAGGACTTGCTGAATCTGCTAGAAGGCGTATGTAAGGCTCATCCGCCCAATGGATCTATCACATCGAATCTAAAAACGTGCAGGTCCGCGGAAAGAAGAATTTAGTCATTGAGAAATCACTCGCAGGTCCTGTCGGGGTGTTCGTCAGATTCTCGACGCTTCA
>JAABUW010002022.1_pt1 | contig 31704 bp, 5 predicted proteins | sample 5560081 | NCBI WGS metagenome assembly JAABUW01 (sample SAMN10711882, study PRJNA513363) | rock metagenome | isolation source: Antarctica rocks | place: Antarctica: Victoria Land, Knobhead sud | reverse complement strand
TGTATACTCTTTTTAATTAATAGTTTCTCGATAATATTTTTTATTGTTAACAATATTAAATTCTAAATTTTTTTGTTTCTTTTTAAAATAGTAGCAGATTCGACAACTTATTTGCATAAAAAAAAATCTCTATTGTAAATCTTTTATAGTATATTGTCGAGCAATATTATTTTAAAAGCGCAAACAAATATAGTTTTTTTATTAATAGTAAAATCAATTTCTCTATTTAAATTTTGTATAGACTTAAAAATAGATTTTATTATATTCTTGATATTAATTTTGTAGAATTCTAATATAAGAGTAAAAATATTTGCTATTTTATGTTGCTTTTTGTAAATTAAAGCAGCAAGCATAAAATAAAATATCTTAAAAAAACAATAATTGTTTCGATAAATCTTAAAATTGTTTATAAAATAAAATAAATAAAATAAAATTTGTTAAAGATTTTAAGAAGTTTTTCGCAATTATAATAATTTATTTTAAATTTATCTTAAGTTTAATAAAGTTAATATATAAATTAAACAATAAAAATATTCTAATTAAAATATATTAAATATAGTTTTCTGTAATAAATATAGAATTTTTGTTCTTTTTATCGAAATTTCTATTAATATAAATGCAAAGATACTTGTTAATTAAAGTAAAAAATATACTAAGTTTATAATTCTCGATAATAAAGAGTTTGTTGTTTTTTACAATAAAATCTTTATTAAAATTCTTTAAAAGAAAATAAATATTGTTTATAACAATTTAAAGCTCGAGAACTACTTATTTTATTTTGTTTTTTAAATTCGATAATTTTCTTTTTATAGTTTTTGTTAATAAAAATAATATAATTATACTAATATATAGAGTTTGTATCTAATCTAATTTTTAGAATATTTTTAGAAATTATAATTTTGCGCTTTAAAATATAACAAATATTTTTAAAGATAAATCTAATAAAAGAATTTTAAGATCTTAAATATTAAAATTTAATAAGTTTGTTAACTTAATATACTATATTAAAGTATATCTTAACTTACAATTTAATAGTAAATAGAATTGTTTATATAAAATTAAGAAGCTTATATTAGTATTGTTATATTAAATACTTAATTTTTTTTTTTAATTTTTTTGTTTTTTGATAAAAAGAAATTTTTTTCTATTGTAATCTTAATTGCTTTTTATACTAATTGCAAAAAAAATATATATTGTTAAATCTAACATTTTAATATATTGAGCTTTTTTGAAAAAATATATATAGAATTGTTAATTTCGATAAAAGTATTATCTTCTACAAAAAACTTCGATATTTAAAGAATCTCTCTAAGTTTAATATAGTTAGCTTAAGAATTGTCTAATTTTTTGAACTATAAATTAAATATTAAATAAAGTAATAATAGTATAATATTTTTTTTTCTTGTTTTTCTACAATTTCTTCTTTCGAATTGTTCGACAATATAGATAAGATAATCTTAATAGACAAATAATATAATAAAAAGCAAGAACAAGAATTTACAACAAAAACAAGTATTGTAAAAGACTTTTTTTAATTTTTGTTTTTGTTTTGCAGATTTTTTATATATTAATATAGAGCAAGATTCTGAATTTTTTAAAAAATATTATAATTATTATTTTAAACTAATCAACAAGTATTTAAGATATAAAATTATATTTTTAGAAAAAGTTTTAGTACTTTAACTTAGTTTCAATTTTAACTTTTAATTTATATTTTATTTTCGATAGTATATTTATTTTCGATAATATTTTCTGCTCTATTTTTGTTAATAGATTTCTATTAATATATATTAAATTTTCTCTATTATTGCTAATTTCTATTATTTCTAAATTTTGCGCGCTATTATATTTTGTTATACTTCTATTTCTACTATTATTGCAAAAAGTTTTCTTTTTAATTATTTTATTATTAAAACTGCTATTGCTAAAAACTTTTCTTTTAATTATATTAGTATTTTAATTGTTACTACAAAAGATTTCTAATTTGTAAGAAAATCTAAATATTTAATAAGTAAAGTTTTTTGTATAGTTTTTTATATAATTTTTTTTTAAATTGTTTGTTAATTTTTTTGCAAAACAGACTTTATTTTTATTGCTTTATATTGTAGATATCTTATTAAAAAAATTAAATTAATAGAGAGAATTATATATTGTAAAAGAATTAATCGATAAAATAATATTAGAAAACAAATAGTTATCAAATTAAAAAGTATTAATAGCAGAAATAAAATTATCTATAATATATATAAGTTTTGTCAATATATTAATATAGCAACAATATAATATTCGAGATATTATTATAATAGTTTTAAGTTTTAACAATTAACAAAAACAACAAGCAAAAATATCGACTTAGTAAAAAAAATTGCAATAATTAAAAATTATTTTTTATTGTATTAAATTGCAAAAGTTATTAATTTATTAATTTAGTTAAACTAAAATATATAATCTGAATTGTAGTTTTTAGAAACTCTATACTAATATCTATAGATAATTTTGTCTATATAATTATTGCAAATAATAATTAATTAGTTTTCTTAAATTATTTTTCTCTTTCTTTAGCGCTCAATTTATTTCTGTCAAAAGCTTCAACTATTATTATATATTATATATATTTTTTTATATAGTATTTGCAATAGATATATTGCAGAAAATTTCTGCAATTTTAAATCGAGAAACTAATCGAATTAAATTAGTAGCTATTATATTATATACAACAATAGCAAATACTTATTTCGATCTTTTTATTTATTAAATATCTATTCTTTCTTTGTTTTTAATATAATTCTTTTAATAAGTGTTTTTACTTCTAGTATATTAGAGATTTTATTCGATACAAAGACAACATTTTTTAGTTAAATCAATTTTGATTTTTGTTAAACTCAATTTTTAATATCGATAGTTGTATTCAAGTTTTTAATTTTATTTATAATTTGATAGAACTTTGTATTCGAGAAAATGTTATACAAATAATATTTGAGAATATAAATAATTGCTGCAAGACTGTTTATTTGTTAGAATTAATAAATATATTAATTTTTAATTAAAATATTGTAGTATAACTTTAGAAGATATACTTATTAATATAGAAATTGCAAATTTATTTTAATTAAGTCGAGACTATATATAGAAATTAGAATTATTTTTGCAATTAAATTTTTTGTAAAATTCTAAATAACTTGTTCTTGTTTAGCTTTTGTTTAATATAAAGCAAGAAAAATAGTTTTAATATTAACAAGTTAAAAAAGTATATATATATAGAATATAATTTCAGAAAGCTAACAAAAGATATTTGTTTTTTTAAATTACAAACAATCTATAAAATAAAATATTAATAAAATATCTATTAAAGATTTTAGAATACAACTCTATTAAAGACTTTATATAATATTAAGATATATTAAAGTTTTTTGCAATATTTTCTATATTAAAAGTCTTTTGTAACAAAGAATACTTACTTAATTATAAAGATTGCACAATAGTACTTGTATTTTTAATTTTTTTTTTAGTATTTTCTTTAATATAATTAGTCGAATCTTTAGTATTAGTTTTATCGAACACAATTTATTAAACTATTTTATATAGTAGTTGTTTTTAATAGAAACTATCTTAATATTATTAATTTTAAGTTTGTTTGTCTTGTCAATTGCTAACAATTAATTTTATAATATAAACATAATTAATTTTCGAATTATATTAAGTATAATTTTTTTTTCTTTAATTTTTCGAAAACAAAAGTAAATAGTTTTCTAATAAATATATTTTCGAGTTGTTAATATTCGATCTTTTTATTTAATAAATAATTGTAATAGACAAATACAACTTAAATTTTTAATAAATAATTATTAATTACTTTTTCGATTTAAAAAGAAATTATTGATAAATAAGTATAACAAATTATGCACTGCTTTTATATCTAATAGATACAATAATTTTTCTAAATATTACTTTAGTCTAAGTTGTATATTTAATAATTAACAATACTAAAGATAATATATAATTAAACAGCAAGATAATTGTTTAATAAAAAATACAAATTAACAATTAATCAAATTTCTATTTTCTTTAAAATCTAAGAAATTTATTAGAATTTGCTATTAATATATTTAATAAACAATAAAAAATCTTTAATATTGTTCGAATTGTTAGATATTAAAATTTTAGTAATTAGAATATTAAATAAAGTAGAAAACTATTGTAGAGTATAGTTGCTATACAATATTAAAGACTTTAAAGACTGCGTCTTGTTAACAATATTAATATTAAAACAATAAAACAAATTGCTCGACTACTTAATATTAAGTTTAACAAATACTTGATTTGCAATTATACAAATTTAGCTATTTTTTATTTGTTATTTCTATTAAGTCTTAGATCTATAACAATATATCTATATAGTAAAACTAAATATAACAATAGTATTTGTTTGTTTTTTGCAATTGTCAAAGATTTTATAGTTTTTAATTAAGTATTTATTAATAGTTAACTTATTTGTAACTAATCTATATTGTCGAGTATTTTTATAATACTTTTTTATATCGAACTAATTTGATACAGTTAAATAGATTTGTTTAATTTATTAACTAATAAGAATTTTAGATATAAGTATCAGAGTTAATCGAGTTATTAATCGAGATTTGTACTATATAATATTAAAAAATCTTTGCTTCTTTATTTGTATATATATTAGTCTAATATAGCAACAATATTTAGCAATATTAAAGACTTTACTATTTGTTTAATAATACAAAAAATTTAAAACAAATTATAGCTGCAAAAAACTTTTTTTAATAGAAATCTTTTACAATTCAAAATAGATTAAAAAAGTTTTTTTAACAAAACTAAAATTTTTAATAGAATAATTTATTTATAGCAAATAGATTACAATAATTTAAGTTTTATTAAAATCTATTATATTTGTTAAAATACAATCTTAAATAGTAGAATTTAGTAAGAATTTGTATATTGTTTTAATTGCAACAGATTGTTAGAAATATATAATTTAACTTAATATTATTTCTAAAATTTGATAGATAGTTATTTCAAATTTGCGTTACATAATTTGTAATAGAAAACAGCTTATTTTTAAATTGTCTTTTTAATAGTTTTTATTGTTAACAAATTGTTGTTGTCTATCGAACTTAATTGTATAAGTTTTGTTAAAAAATTAAAAAGTAAAGTAGTTTTAATCTATCTTAATAGCTGTTATTTTAAATTAAGACTAAGACTTTATATTAACAATATAATAAAAAATTTGTATTATTTTTTTATTTGTTTCTTAATTTGCAATTATTTAATTGTTTCTACAAAAGCTATATTAATTAATCAATATATTTAAAAACAATAGTTAATATTAAATTTATAACTATTGCATTTTAATTGTATTTGTTGTATATTAATAAGTTGTTAAGAGAATTTAACAATTAAATTACAATTGTTGTTTTTAACAATAAATAGTATAGAAAACTTCTTGTTGTTAAATATTACTATAGTATTATCGACAATTGTATCGAGATTTTTCTAAGAAAATTGCAAACTATTTTTAGATAAAAATAAGTTTGTAATAATTTTGTCTAAATTGTATATTTCGAAAATAATTGCAAAACAATTCGATAGATTTGTTTTAAATTTCAATAATATAATAGCAAACTAAATTTAAAAAAACAAATTAAATAACTTAAATTGTTTTTCAAAAAATTTAGTTTTTTGCAATATCGACTTCTTAGTTGTACGTGCAAAAATCAGATAGTATTTAGTATACTTAATAAAAGTTTAAAACTAATTGTTAATAATTGTATCTATTAATCTCTTTTTAAAAAAGAAATTTTTAAAGCTCTTTATATTGTTTTTTCGAAATTTATAGAACAACAAAATCAGATAATCTATCTACTGTCAGTTATTTCAATTTTTCGAATATTTGTTTTTGAAAAATTTATTGTTGCTTAATAATTTGTTAGCAATAAAATAAACTTCTATTAGATTAATATTTATTTTATATTAATATAAAGTATTTTTATTGTTTGTTTCTTTTTGAGCAAATTAGATTTACTTTTCGATATACTTTATAAAATAAAAAATAAAATATTTGTAGAAATCAATTATATAGATTTTTATTTTTTTAATATTGACAAAGTCTAGAATTTTTTGCAATTTTTCGAAATAGTATTATAAAATAGCTAAATTACAAATATTAATTAATTGATAAATTATATTAAAAATACTTAAAACTATATAAAATATAGATTTGTACTGCAAAAGATTGTTAGTATTATAGATTCTGCAAAAAACTTTTGTTGTATTTACTATAAATTAAAAATAAAGTTTTTTGTACAATAATTTAAGTAATAGATAGATAAAAATAAAAGTTTTTTAATACAAAAAATAAAAAAGTCTTTTGCAAAACACTCTAAGTTGTTAAAATAATTTAGTACGTAAATTAGTATATTTAAAATTTAGAGTAAATAGACTCGAGTTTTAAGCTATTTATTTTAAGTATTTTTATATTAGTTTAATAAAATTTATTTACTCTAATAAGTTGTAATAGTTGCAGCAAATATATATAAAGAATATAATTTGTAATTTTCAGAATTTAAAGAAAATTGTTGTTAGAAAGATAAAATGCAGATAGTTAAGAAAATTATAATATTAAAAGTAAAGAGACTATAATAAATATAAAAATAATAGATCGAAATTTGATATTGCAATAAATAATATAAGTAAATTTATCAATTTTAAATAAGAAGTTATCGAAAAATCTTATTGTATTATTTGTTTACTTTTTTAATCTATAGAGAATTTAAAGTATTTTATATATATAACAAGTTTAATTAGAACAATATATTTATACAATATCTATATTGTATTAAGATGTTTAACTATAGTATTCAAATTTTTTTTTAAATTTTTCTAACTTTTTTCAGGTATTAGAACTCTATATATCGAAATATCGAAAATTAATATCTACTATATTTGATTAGTTTTCTTTTGTTAATAAATTTATTTTATTTTATATTTATATTTATTCTATTTCTATTAAGAGTTCTAAGCAGTTTTAATATTTTTTTGTATTTCTTATATCTGTTTCAAACTCAGTAAAATAAATTGTAAAAAGTTTCTATTGCAAAAGACTTGTATTGCAAAAGACTTCAACAAGAAAGATTTTTATATATATAAATATCTCGAAGTTTTCTGCAAAGAAATACAGTTAATTATATATATTATTAGATTATCAGATATCTTTAATGTTAAAACTCAAATTAAAGCAAACAATATTATTAATATATTTTGTCTAATACAATTTTATTTTTCTTTGTTCTTTTGTTGTATTGTATCTATTACTTTAGTCTTGTTTTATATTAACAATAAAAAACAAAGAGCTAATCTAAAAAAAAGATCGATAAATTAAAGAAAAAAATAGAAAACAAAAAGAGAAAGATAACAAGTTTAACAACAAAACTAAAAAAATAGAAACAGCAAAATATTTTTAAAGTACTAATAGATAAATAGATTAAATTATAATCTAAAATTGTTGTATTAGCAGAAAAAAATTAAATATAATAACTTGTTCTTACAATATTAATAGTACAAAATAATTTTATTAACATCTTAAAAGAAACAAGATCGAAATAAGAATACTTTTGTTAATAATAATATTAATTTTCTATTTATAGATTATTTATATTGTTCTAATATAGAATTGTCGACTACAATATTGTTTGCTAGATAAGTTACTTAAATTTTAAATAGAATATAATACTAAATACTACAGTTCTTGCGCTAATAAAGATAGTTAATTGAGTCAGAATAATATTATGTAAAAAAGTTTTTCTTAAAGACTATTTAAAATATTATTAAAGCAATATAGTATTATATTTAATTATATATTAAGTACAACTGATCTGAAATTATTAAGAAATAAGTTAGTATTAACAACTTCAGATTATAGACAACAACAAAAGAGAGATAAAAATAAATTTTTTAATAATAATATTAAGAATTTGTTTTCGAGTTATAAAGTTTTAAAAAGACAAACTATAAATAATTTATCTATTTCTATAGTAGTAATTATTTAACAATAAAATTAGATTAATATATCTACTATTAAACAGAATATACAGCTGCAAAAAACTTTAGATAATAAAATTTTGTCTAATTTTACTAATAAACAAACTGCAATATTAAAAACTTTTATTTAATTTTTAATTAAGAAAACTATTTTAAAATTTTCTGCAGCAATTAAAGTTTTTAAAGCAATTAAAGCAATTAAAATTTTTAAAGTACTTAAAGTACTTAAAGTCTTTATTAATAATATTTAGAAAATAGTTAACAACTATAGCAGAATTTTAAAAAAGATTTTTTCGATACTAAATATTTCTTAATTCATACAGAACTATAAATAGATTTAAAAAAAAAAGAAACTCGATAATAGAATATATATATATCAGTAAAAATAAAAATAGTTAGACAAAAACAAAAATATTTCAGAAAATATATTTTAGTTTAGTATCAGAATTTTTTGTAATTTCTCGAAATTCGAAATCTTTTTTATTGTTTTGTTTCTCGATATTTGAAACAATATTTTATATATTAAAATCTATTGCAAAAACTAATAGCGCAAAACAATTTGCAGCAAAAAATAGAATTGTAAAATTTATTGTTGTAAAACTTGTTATTGCAAAATTTGTTATTGCAAAATTTGTTGTTGCAAAATTTGTTGTTGCAAAATATAGAACATATAGCTTATCCCGAGTGCAGATTTCCTACCCGGGACAAGCTTATTTCGAGTGGGAATCTCTATTCGGAGTAAACTCTGTTTATGCTCAGTCTATATTTAATATAGATTATGCTAAATAAAACAGAAAAATTATAAATTTAAAAAGACGCTCTTATTGCAAGTTGTATATATTAGATATATACTAGATTTATAATCTAATTATTTTAGAACTTATTTCGAATAAGAAATTTGCAATCGAAATAAGCTTTGTTTATATTGTGTTTATACTTTATATATATTGTGCTAAATTAAGCAAAGAAATTAAAAGTTTAAAAAGATATGTGAAAAACAAATTGAATATATCTAGTATATACTAAGTATATAAACTAATTATTTTATTATATTAAGTAATTATAATTTTGTTCGATTTTTAAAATTTAGAATAAGCTAGATATATACTTAATATAGTTAATAGCTATTAAAAGAAAAACTATTAGCTCAATCTTAAATGCGCAATTTCGACACATTTATATAAAATGCAATTCAAATATAGATTCAGTACTGCTGTAGTATATACTAAGAATAAATAAAATTGCGTAAGTCGCATATTAAGTCTCTAGCGTATTTTCTAAAATTAAAATACAATTGTCGCATTTTTTATTTTTATCTTTTCTAAATATCTGTATTATTATAGTATATACATCTAGTTTTATTAACAAATCTATAGTATAAGTCTAGTATATTTTTTAATTTTATTGCTTTTATTATTTTAGTATATATTTAGTATAAGTGTTCTGTTGTTGTAATTTAGCTCGCTAATCTTAAAGCACGTTACAACAATTTTAATATAACAAATATACAAAACTTGTTTTCTCTAAGATATTATTATAATAAACATAATATATATTATACTTTTGTCTAGCATATACTAATTATATACTTAAGAATTTTTTTCTAATTCGAATTCTAATTTTTTAACTAAATATAAGCGTTCAACTATAATATAATTTTATATTAGATATATATTAAGTCTATATTTAGCGTATATAAAATATAATTAAATAGATAGCAAATCTAATAAAAAGATATTTTTTGTTATAATTTAACTTATACTAAGTACTTATTAGCAATATCTACTATTAAAATTACAAAAAATAGTAGAGAATCTATATATAGATTTAATTTAAGTTTAGTATATACTAAATATTATCAATTATATTAAATTTTGAAACTCGAATTGTTTTCTTTAATTCGAATATATAAGTTATATAAATTTAGTTGCAATTCTATATATACTAAATATTAACAAATGTAATTGTATAATAGTGTCGACTAATTAAATATATAAAGTAACTTTTATTATTCTTAATTGTTAGTTATTTGTATATATAGTTGTAGTTTTATTTATGCTTAATATATACTAAGTTAAAATTAAAATTAAAATATATTGTTACTAAAAAACATATTATATTAAAGCAAATAAGCAAATATTTTAGTTGTTTATATATAATATATAAACTAAATATATACAACTTAAATTTAAATATAGAAAATATTTTTACAAATATATACTATCTCGAAAAGAAATATATATCTTTTTTATACTTAATATATATTTAGCTTATATTAATTTAATACTTTGAAACTTTAAATTAGATTCGAAAAATAACAAAATACAAACTATTCTATAGAGTCAAAATATAACTTTATAAATTTTGTTTAAATTAAGTTTATATTCTATATAAATATAAGTATATTATTAATATAATTATTTATTAATATATAAACAATATAGAGTATATTGCGTAAGCTAGATTAATATTAAATATATATTAAACTTATATAAGACAATTGTTACAATTAAGAATTTGCAACTATTTTCGATATATATTTCTATTACAAGATAAATTTATTTTATATTTGTTATATATTTAATCTATCTTTTATCTTCTTTGTTTTTATACTATATATATAAATATTTATTTTGTTATTTAAAACTTTGGCAATATATTAATTATATATAGATTTAACTAATATTAGATTTGTACTAATACAACTATTAGAATTACTAATTAATAGACTGATCGTCGGATCGGATTTCGATTCCAACTATTAAAATCAATCCGATTCGACAATTTCAATATTAGAAATCGAATCGAATTGTCAAAAAATCGAAAATTATATTATTATGTCAAGAATTACTATTTTAAGATTTGTGTAATTATAATATGTTATTGGGATTACAGTTTGCTATATTATTATATTATAATTACTTGTTAGTATAAAATTTTGTTTAATTTAATTTATACTTGTATTATTCTTTTGTATTATTGTTCTATTTTAGAATTTTTTTCTTTAAACTACTCAAAAATATTGTTTATACTATTTTCGATTGCAAAATATTTGATTTTTTAAGAGTTTCTAGTTAATAGTTGTTTTTATTCGAAGATAATTTTAGTAAATCTATTTCTCGCAATTTGCTATTTAGTACTTTATATTTCAATCAATTTGCAAGTTAATTTGATTGAAATTTTAATTGTACATTTAATACTAGAAAAAGAGAGCTTTAAAAAGTATCGAATAAGATTTTAAATAATTTTTTATTACTTAAATTAAGAGACGAAAACAAATATATCAAGTAAAATACAAATACTAAAATTTAGTTTAAAGAATAGTAATTATATATTACAATTAATAAAAATATTTTGTACAAAACTTAAAATAGACTTGTTTATTTATATTAAATTAAAAAAATTAATATTAAAGCACAATCTAAGTTTTGAAACAAATATATTTAAATAATCTTAACTATTAATAGTTTGTCAAAAATTGTTTGCAAAAGTTGTCAAAAAATATTGAATTATTCTACTATATATAATTATTCAAATATATCAAATATAAAGAAATATCTTTAATTTGTCTTTTGTTTAAAACAAAAAAAATCTTGATTACAATTAATAATTGATCTAGTCTTTACTTGCGTAAATTATTGTTAATAATACAAATAAATAATACAAAACTAATATATTAATAGAAAAAAAACTATATCGATCTATTATTCTTTAGTTAAAATAATTAAGAAAATTAACTATACAAAATATTTGTTAATTTGAATCTATTTTTTCAAACTATTAATAATTCGAATTTTCGAAAATTACTAAAAATGTTTCGATTAAATCTAGTATTTTTAGATTGTATTAAATTATTAAAAATAATTTTTATAAATTTTAATTAAATTTGTAACAAAACTAAATTAAATCTAAAAGAGTTTTAATATATTTTTATTGCTTTAAATATATAGTTTAGTTTTTAAAAAGTTGTTTATCTTAAAGTATTAATATATTAAATCGATATTATATTTTAATATTGCAAATATCTTATTAAATTTACTTTTTTTAATATTAAATATATAGATTAACAATTAATATTAGAGCTTATAAAAATATTAAATTTTTTTAAAATTAAAAACAAATTTCTTGAAATTGTTATTAATAATACAAGCAATAACAATACTTTTAAAGACAAACTTAATAGAGTCTTAAATTAACAAGAATCTTAATAAAATAAACAACAAAATTCTATTTCTTGTTTAATTTATATTATTAATTTGATAGTTTAAGACTTTATTGCAACTCTTAAATTAAAAACAATTGTTAATAATATTGTTTTTCAATTAAAGAATAAACAAGTTTAAAATATTGCAAGAAATATAGACTTATCTATTATAATTAAAAAAATATTTGTTTGTATAATAATACAAAGAAATAATATATTTGTTAAATCTTATTTAGATTTGCGCTCTTATTGTTGCTATTAATAGCTTGTTTTAGTACTTAATTTGCTTTAAAGTCTTTTAAGAGCAAAAGAATAAAAAATCTCAAAAATTGATATAAGATATTTGTATTTGTTAAAATTCTATCTATTTAATACTTTGTTATATATATCAACTACGTAACTATATTAATCTTTGAATAGAAAAATATTTAGAAAATTAAAAAATTTAATATATTCGACTAGATAAAAACAAATAACAATCGATTAAATTCTTTCTATAAATATACTCTTATAGTTTCTCGAACAACTAATACTAGTATTTATTTAGAATTTCGAGTATTCGATATAGTATTTGATTATCTTAATTATATAGAGAAAACTATAACAAATTATAGTTGTTCTTTAAGAGAGATTATACTAAAAGCTTGTAAAAAAGTTTTAACAAAACTTGTTAAATATTATTTAAAGATAAAAAAACTTAATAGAATATTATACAATTTTGTTAATATTTTAAATTCTACGCAAAAATTAAGTTTTTACAAGATATAAAACAAAAAGAATAATAATAGTTTTGTAAACTACAAAACAAAATATCAAACAAAATTTAAAATTTATTTTTAATATTACTATAATTTAGTTGCTATTTTAAGAGCAAGAGCACAAAGAGCAAATATTGTTAAAGAGATAATATAATATAATAATATATTTAATTTTTAGTTAACTTTTTTTATAGTTTGACGCAAATATTGTAAAATTTTTACTTCGACAATCTTAATGTTTTTGTTCGATTTAAAACAAAAACAATCGATATCTTTGCGTTAATATTATAGAGAATAAATATCTAATATAGAAATATTAAAAAGATAATACTTCGAACTATTTTAAGTTAATATAAATAATTAAAGATATTCTTTTTTGTTTAGTGTTATTAGTAGATATTAAATAGATTTTTAGTTTTGCTTAAAAAATATATTAATAGAATTAATCTAAAATAAGTTTGCAAACAATTAAACAAATTATAATAATTAAGTACTATAATTGTACTATAAATTTAAATTTAAAAAAAATTATTGTTAAATTGTAAAATATATATTGTAGAGTACAAAATAATAATTAGCAAATTAATAGAAATAAGAATTCTTTTCGAATAAAATTCGAGATTGTTTTGAGTAAAATATATTTATAACTAAATTATTGTACAAAAAATTTTATATTTATAATATTGTTATAAATAAACAAATGTTATTAGCGATAATATAAATAGATAATGTATTTAAAATAACTAAATACTAAAAATTGTATTAAATTAATATTTTTAACTTTTTAAAAATTATATTATCTCTAATTTTAATATATATTTAAATATAAAGAGAATAAATAATTAAGTCTTAATAACTTAGTAGTAGTATATTTAGTTTTTTGTAATAATAATATGCAATCTATAATATTGTTTAAAGTAGCATTATAATACTATCGAAAATTATATTGTAAATTGCATATTATTAGTACAAGAAATTAAAAAAACAAGAATTCGAATCTCTCTTAAGATACAATAATTTTTTTTTGTACAATTTTCTATAAAATTATATAGAACAAAACTATTAAACTCTTTAATTAGAGAAATTAAGTTAATTATTTAATTCTAATTATCTAGATAATTTAAATATATAATTATAATACACTTTTTAATTACTATATTTAGTAGAAAAAAATACAAAAAATATATATAGCAAGACAATATATTTAATAGATAATATAACAAAATAATACAAATAATAAAATATAATAAATAAAATAGTTTAAATTCTTAATTTCTTGCTAATTATTTCGATTTTCAATATAACAAAGATATTTAAATATCAATTTTATTACTACTTATTATAGTAAAATTTTAGATTCTATATTAATTGCTTTAACAATTGCAAATTCTTAGACTTAATAGTTTTGCAATTAATATAAATAGCAAAAAGATTGCTATCTAAATATATAAAGCAAAATATTAATATATATTATATAGAAACAATAATAATACAAATAGATAATATATTTATTAGAAAAGAAGTTGATTATAAAATTCTTAATAATTTTTTGAAAAACTAACAAGATCGATATTTGAATTCGATATTTTTTATTGTTTTTATTGTTAATAACTTTATTTTGCAAGATTTTTCGAATTAATTTTGCAAAAAATATTTTTAAAATTAATAGATTATTAGTCTTCTAATATTTGCAAATTTTATATAGAGCTATTGTTTTAAATTTGTATTTGCGCTTTTTCTATATTACAAATACTTAGCTAATAATAGCTTAATATATTATTTTTTTGCATTATCTTTTGTATATTAGAAGCTATTTTAATTAATTTCTTTTCTTTGCTACAATTAATTTGCGCTATTATATTTTTTTGCAATTTTTTGCCTACTATTTTACAAGCTAAATTAAGCATATTAGCAATATATAATATATTAAATATATTATTCGAATATATTATCAATTTGTTTAATTCGAGTTATTAGAGTTTTAGAACAAAATATATTATTAAGTTAAGAATTTTTAATACTAAATAAGAGAATTAACAATATAGAATACAAGAATTAACAAGTTTTGCAATTAAGAATTTGATAAATAATGCAATAAAGTAATGCGCAATAGATATGTATACTTGTATTCGATTTCAATAATTAAAAAGTATATATTATACAATAATTAATATAGTAAAGATAATAATTTTTAATTGTAATAATATTAAATAAAAGTAATATTTAAACTCTAATTCTAATATTAAGTGCATAAATTTATTTTATAATTGCGACAATTTTTCTATTTAAACATTATATATTAATTAATATATTTAATATTGTCTATTATCTTAATTTATATAGTTAATATACAAATTTATTTTGTATTATTTATATATATTATTATTAAGATTAATCAAAAGAATAAACTTTTTAAGATTAAATTTCTTCTTATTTAGAAATTCGAATATTGTTAAGTAACTAATACAATACTATTAAATAAAAAACTTGTTTTGCATTATCTATATATATTATTTTTAAAACTAATTTAAAGCGCAAAATATCTATTTTATTAACTCTTTTGCAAACTATTGTTAGTAGAAATTATGCTACAATATAAATCAAAAATAAAAAGCTATTTTACAAAAAACAAAATATCGATTGTATAATATTTTACAAGTATTTAATTAAGTTGCGAACAACAATTGTCTTTAAGAAAGTCTCTAAATAGATTCAAATTAATATAGAAAAAAATGTTAGAAATATAGTAATTAATAAAAGAGTAAAAAAAGAACTACATAATAATATATTTAAATAATATATATATATTCAAAGAACTAATTATATTGTAACGCAATATTTTGAGATCGAACTAATAAAGAATATTAGAGACAAAAATATTGTAAAATAGACTAAAATTAATACAATTGCTATACAAATAATCTTAGAGAGTAAAGACGTAAACACAATACAATCTCTTAATATTTAAGTATATATAAAGTTTAATATAAATAAAATAACTAATCTATATGTTAGTTTAATTCTAATTAGTTCGAATTAAGCAAAAATATAATTAAATATATAACATTAATTATCGAAATAATTTAATAACGCATTCTATATTATAGAGAGTTTAATAAATTAAAGAAAACGCATAATTTAGATACAATTAACAGATTTAAAAGATTTAAAGATACTTTTGCAAGCAATAAAAATGCTACAGATTGCAAAATATTTAATTTTTTGAGATTAACAAATAACAATGTCAAAGATTTGATTAAGATTGATAATAATAAAGTAAAAATAAGATAAAAGAAAATAGAGAATAATGCAAAAATAATAGATAACAAGTATAGAGATATAGAGTACAAAGACAATAATAATAATAATAAGAGTAAAAACAATAATAATAATGCTAAAAATAAAGTTGATTACAAAATTGTAGAGATTTCGAACTAGTTAATAGTATTAATAAGTTTAAGTATATTATCTAAATGCATTACTATATACTTTTTGATAAAATATAAGATCGAAGTTTATCGAAAGACTATAATAGTTGTAATCTCTTTACTATATAAATATCAAATAGTTTATATATATTACTTTATTGTATTATTATAGAATATTTAGATAAAAAAATAATAAGATTTAAAATCTAATTTTTGTTTATTAAATTTGCTACTAAATAACTTTATTTCTTGATTATTCGAATTGATTTTTTCGAATCAATTTTCGATTTCAACTCTAGAAATTGATTCGATTCGACTCGATTTTCGATTTCAACTTTAGAAATCGACTTGTCAAGACTTTCGAGTCGGATTGATTCGAATTGTCAAAATTCGAATCGATTAATCGATCCGACGCGATTAGTCTACTAATTAACTATTGTTTATTATCTTTTCTCGAACATTTGTTTCTCGACTTAAAGAATACTTGTAAAAAGTATATTTCTAGCTTAGTTTTAAAATATACTAAATTTATACTAATTCATTCTTAGCGCTATACTAGTATTTTAACAAAAAAGTTTGTTTTTATATATTCTATTGTACTTGTTTGTACTTAGTATATACTTAATTTATATGTAATTTAATATATTTGTTATAAATATCAAATTTTCGAGTAAATTAAGTTTATACTAAGTATATACTAGCATTAAAAAAATATAAAGAAAAAAAAAATCTTATAATAATAATATATCTAAGATTTCGAATTTTTTTAAAGATTTATATTTTATTTATATTTAATATATATATAGCTAATTAAAAAAAGTTGCTTGTAATAATAAGAAATTAAATACAATAGTCGATTCTAATAAAAAAGTCTAAAAGTTGTATATATTATACTTATATTTACTATATATTTAGAAAAAAATTACAATACTTTTCTTAATTTAAATAAGAGCAAATTTTGTTTGTTAATTTACTATATTAAAACTATACTAATTTTATACTTAATAAATACTTGCATTTTAACTAATATTTTTGTAACAAAAATAAGTAAAATATTGTTTGCAATTTTATATTATATTTATATTATATTTATACTAAGTTTATATATAATTAATTCTTTTTTAAATAGATTTATCTCTATTAATAACAAGAATTAATATAACTTTTTTTCTCTCTATATTAAAATTATACTAAGTTTATATTTAGCTAATACAATTATTGCAAAAACTATTGCTATATTTACAACTAAAAAAGACAAAAATTAGATTATTTTCTATTGTATATATTAAATATATATTGAGCATAAATTAGAACAAATTAGCAATAAAAAGGTTTTAAAATTGTTTTACTAAATATTAGATTTAATATATACTATATTTAATAATTTGATTTATCTTAGCTAGTTGTATATTTTCTGTTGTATCTAATATATATAATATAGATAATTAGATACTCGTCTTTTCGATTTCGATTAAATACAAGTAAATTAATATTTATTATATATTTTGCTTTTGTATAATTGCTACAACAATTATATTTCGATAGAAATTTTTTTTTTGCAAATTAATTTAAAATAAAATACAATCTATATCTAATATAAAATTTCTATATATATTGTTTAATTCTAAATTAAAATTCCTCTTTTAATTATATTTAGACATATATTAAGTTTATATTTTGTCTACGCTTGCTATATATTTATTCTATTTACTATTTTAATTTTATATCTATTTCTTTTATTTTAAATACTATTTTTTATAAAATAAAACTAAATAAGCAACTATAATAGTTTGTTGCGTTATTATATTTGTTAGTTTTACAAATAATATAAATATTTTATATATAATCTTGTTTTTAATTGGTTTTTTTTAATTTCGAATCTTTTAATAAAGTAGTAAATTTTCTTTCAAATTAATATTTAATATAAACTTAATATATATTAGATCTATATATAATTTTTCGACTTTAAACAAAAGCTTTTAAATTATTAATATTATATAATCTTTGTTGTTATCTTAATTGCTTAATAGATATTGTTAATTTGCTTGTAATAAAATTATATTTAAAATATACTTTGTATTGCTAATAATATCGAATTTCTTTAATTTAACAATTTTTTTGTTAGTTTTTTCTTTTTCTCTTATAGAAGTTTGTTATATTTTTGATATATATATTGTATATGTTGTTTTTGTACTTAATTTTTAATTTAATATTTCGATAAGATTGTTTTGTATTTTTTGCTTAATTTTAATATATTATTTATAAAGCTTAAGTCTAATTTATATTTATCTAAATTAAACAACAATATATATTAAGTTAATATTTAATATTTGTTTCTTCTAAATAATATCTCTGCATACTATTGTATTAAAAAAAGTATTTTAAATTCTTTATCTAATATATATTGAGCAAATATTTGGCGTCTATCTTTTCTAGATAATATTTTTGTATATTGTTATATTAAAGAAGATATTTTAGATATTTTATTTAATATATATTGAGCAAATATTTAATGTTTGTCTTTTCTAAATAATATCTTTGTATACTATTGTATTAAAAAAGATATTTCAGAATTTTTATCTAATATATATTAAACAAATATTTGACGTCTATCTCTTCTAATTAATATCTCTATATATTGTTGTATTAAAAAAATATTTTAGAATCTTTATCTAATATATATTGAGCAAATATTTAATATCTGTTTTTTCTAAATAGTATTTCTATATATTATTGTATTAAAAAAGATATTTTAGAATTTTTATCTAATATATATCGAGTTAATACTTAATATTAATTTCTTATTAAATAAGTAATTCTTAAATTGCAACTTTAGAGTATATAAAAAATTTTGCTATTAAATTTAGATACTATATTTGTGTTAGATTTATATTTAGAATTAAGTTTATTAAAAAAGAATATTATATAAGAATTTTCTAAATTAAAAGAAAGATATAAATATTGTTAATAATATTCTACAATTTTTCGATCTTTTTTATTTATAATTTAATTAATTATTAAGTCAAATTAAATATAAACTAATTATATATATCTTTTTTAATTAATTAAACAACAATACAATTAAATTTATTGCAATTGTGTTAAGTAGATAGAATATCTTTTTCTATTTTCAAATTGTTCTTTTCAAATATCTTAATAGCGTATTTTTTTATTTTGTTATATAATTAGTATAAATATAGTTTAAAACAAATATAAGTTCTATCTAAATATAGAAACAAGTAGTAATAGTTTTTGTTTTGCAAACTTATTGTTTTAAAAGTAATTGTTTTCTTCTATATTAATATAATTGCAAATTAGTATCTATTAATATAAAGAAATCTTTAATTTCTCTTTATATAATTTGACAAGAATTTATTTTGTCTTTTAATATTTAATCTATATTTTAAGTTTAAAACATAATATATTTATACTTTTTATATATTGTAGTAGTTTATTAACAATTTTCATTTTTTAAAATTAATTAATAAAATAAATTGTCAAATAATTAAAATAATATTTTCAAAAATAATATTTAAAATATATTCGACAAAAAATTAATATATACTTGAGATATTTAAACTACTTTTAAGAATTGTTAAAATTATAAAAATATTTTTTAAATTCTAGACAAAATATAAATAATATCTATATAATTCTAATATATTTTAAATATATTTTAAATTTGTTTTTTGTCTATATTTATTACAAAAGTTTGCAATTCTTTGTTTTTATAATTAATATAAGAAATTTAAATAATTTAACAAGCAACTTCTTTTAATATTTTAAATATTTTAATAAATATTATATAATAATTTTTGATAATCTCTATATTAATTTATATATAATAATAGATATTAATTTCTATAACAATTTAAGTATATACTTAATATATATTATATATATATTAAATTTACAATAATAATTTTTATTTTAATTTAAAATATTGTATAGATTTGTTTTGTTTTAAATTTGTTTAAATATAAGATCTATTTTAAGATATAATTAATTTATAAAGATTTTAGTCTAAGTATAAATACAATATACAACAATATATTGTTAAGAATTTTTGTTAAAATAAATAATATTTTTAATTTATTATTTTTCTAAAAAACGCAATTAATTAAAAACAAATTTTTGCTTAGTTTTTATAGATTATAAACTAGATTTATATAATATTTAAATTAAATATAAATTAATTTTTTAAAACTATTTTAATAGAAAACTTCTTAAATTTTTGTTTGCAAATTAATATTGCTATATAATCTTTTATATTAAAACTATTATATATATAGCAAAAAGCAATCTTGCTATATTTTGTATATAAATCGAATATAATAAAAAAAATAACAAAGTATTTTGCAAAATATTTAGCGCAAAGAATATATATACTAAATATAAACTTAGTTTATATATTGTTAAAGATAATAGATTTTGTTGTTTAATTATTGCAATTATATTGTCGACAATTTCTCGAAATATTTTAATAAAATATAGTAAATAATAAGCATAATTTTTGTATACAATTAATATAAAGAATAGAAATTGTTCTTAATTAACAAAAATCTAAATATTTAATTGTATATTATATATACTAATTTTAATTTTGCTACTTTTCTAAAAATAATTAAATTTTGTATATATTTAATATATATTAAACTTATATTAAAACAAAATTTTCTTACAAATAAAATTTCTAAAAACTAAATATTTAATAAAAATATAGTTTTTTGTATATTGTTGTAATTTGTAGTCTATTAAGACGCAAAAATAATTAAAATTAATATATACTAAATTTATATTAATAATTCGATTTGTATATTATAGTTTTATATCGAAAAATAAAAAATATTTAATTCGATAAATCTATAAAATTAGTTTATAAATAATATAGATAAAATAAGAGTTTATTTTATAAATTTTTTATATAGTAGACTCTTAATTTTTGTATATACAAATTATAGATTCGAAATATATACAATATATATATTAATTTAGTTATTTTTTAAGAAATTTATAATATTAGATCTTTATATAATATTTTAATTGTATATTAATATTTATTATATATATTAATCAAACAAAATATTGTTAAAAATTGTTAATATTTTTAAACTTAACTCTATTGTATATTGAATATATATATAATATATTTAAATATATATATTTGCAATACTTAATTTCGAAATATTTGAAATTTTAATATTAAATTTTGTTTGTTTTGTCTTTTTTTTTAATTTCTAAAAATAAAAAAGCAATTTAAGTAATTTTAAAGTTAATTGCAATAATAAAGAATTAAATCTAATTTTAATATAAGTTAAAATTATATTTTACTTAAATTAAATATATATTAAATATATATTTGTTAATTAACGCTTTAATAGATATATTAATTAAGATCTCGACAAATATTGTGCTTTTTTTGTATACAAAATAAAAATCTTTCTTTAAATATATATATAGATATATTGAAATATTATAATAATTTTGTATTTTTAATACAATTATTTGATTATATTTTTCGAAAATAATTGCAATCTTATAAATGTTAATAAAGTTCTATATATAATATATATTAGTTTAATATATAATAGATATAAAGTATAAAAAAGAATCTATCTTTTTAAATTTTATAAACAATAATTTGTTAAGATTATTAAAATTTTAATTATTTAATATATTTTAATTTTCTTAATTATTTATAGAAGTATTCTTATTAATATTTTAATTACTTAGTATTGTATTCGACTTAATAATATTAATATTATTAAAATTCAAAGTTAACTTATATATTTAGCAAATATCTAGTATATAATAAGTATAGAGTAAATCTTAATTTTATTTATTTATTGCAAAATTGTTTGTTAATTTTAATTTGTAAAATTCTTAAATATAAAAGAATTCTTTTTGTTAAAAGATATAAAGACTTTAAAAACAAAGAAATTAATAATACTATTAAAAAATATATTGCTATTAAGATTTAAATTAAATATAGACTAAGCTTAAATATAATATATATACAAAACAAGTAACTAAATTGCGCAAATATAAAACTATATCGAGTTTATACTATATCTAAAAATAATTTATGCTATAACAAAATTTGATTTCGCAATATATAAATTTTGGTTTTAAACTAATTAATTGCGCGTTATAGATCTTATACAATTTTGAAAATATTATAGATATAGAGAATTAAGTTTATATCTAATATATATTAGAAAAAAACAGAACTCTAAGAGTTAATTTTTAGTTAATATTGAATAAAAAAGTTTATACTCTATATAAGCTATATATATATTAAGTTTGTATCTCGATTGCGAACGAAGATTGTTATTAATTTTTGTAATTCGATATAATTATGCTAAGTATAAGCTAAGCATAGATAGAGCTTATCTCGGATAAGAATTTCTATTCGGAGTAAGCTTGTTCTAGATAGGAAATTTGCATTCGAGATAAGCTGTAACTCGCAAAAGATACTATATAGAAGTTTTTTGCAATAATAATTCGATTGTTAAATATTTTTTATAATAATATTATATTTAATACGAAAAATCTATCTTGTAGTCGAACAGTTTTTATATTTATTCTAATATCTAACAGTTACAATATTAGTTAGAATTAGAATAATAAAAAATTATAGAATAAAATAGTATAAATAGATATAGTTATTGTTTTTAAAAATAAATTTTTGACAGATTTAATACTATAACTTGTTAATACTATTTTATATATTTTAATAAAAATAACAAAAATAAATCTGTTTATATTATCTTTTCTAATCTTAGAATAAACAATTTTTTCTATTTAAAAGCAACAAAAAATATAGAGAAGAATTTTAAACAATAAAAAACTAATATTCTAAAAACAACAATTAAATTTTTGCAAATCTAATTTTTTTAATAGACAAATTAGTCTGTTCTCGAGATTATATATTTACAAAAAATTTAAAAACAAATTGTTCAGACAATTTTAATACAATTAATTAGAGAAAAAAAATTTGTTTAAATTATATATTGTTAATCTCGACAATATAAATTAAAAAGAGTACAAATTTCTTTACTATAAATTAAATATATTTTATTATAATATTAACTAATTTTATTTTATAGATTTCTTTATTTAGTTAGTAATTCTGCAATACTTAGTAGATTTAACAAAATTTTCATTAAAGAATTTTGTCTCTATAAAATATATAAGAAATTATTTGCTTAATATCTACAATAGTTTGTATAACAAAAATAATTTTTGCAATTAAAATATAAATTAATATTCAAAATATACAATACTATATTAAATTCGAAGTAAAAAGAAGATTTCTATAAATCTTAATCTTAACTTCGATATCTTCTTAACTAATAACAATATAACAGATAACAAAAATTAGTAATAGCAAAAATATATATATATAGTAACTACAGTATCTGTCAAAATAATAGGTAATAGAACGCTTAGTTACTATATAGAAGCTGAGACTTTGTCTATCTATATATATTAATCGAAGCTACTCGAATCGATTATATAATATTGAATTAAGTAGTATTGAATCGAATACTATTAATACTAGATTAAATTAATTTTAGTATTTCGATACTTTTATTTAATCTAAATCTAGAAATTAGTTTTTATATAAATTATATTCTATATTTTATTAAGTTCGAAATTTATTTTAAAAATATTAAGTTTCGAGCATCTTTCTAGCAAAAATAAAAAAAGTATATAAAATTTCTTTGTTAACAATTTATATATAGATATATATATATTTACGTATTCGAGATATTCTAAAATTTGAAAAATATATAAAAAACAGAATTTTAATAAGAAGTTATACAGATATTGTCAATAATACTTAATAGTTTTATTAATAAGACAAAAAAAATAGATATAGATTTAAATAGATAATACAAAAATTAACAACAATAAATATAGCAAATATTTAATTGCAAGTTGTTTAAATAACTAAGTCTAGTATCTATACTCGAGATTATCAATAATTTAGTTATTAAGTTAGTTTAAGAATTTGTCAAAATATTTCAAATATATTACAAAAAAGAGCTTTAATTAGTTTGTTAATTATTTGCTTTCTAATAAAAATATATTTTAATTTAATCTAATTATTTGCAATCTTTTTGCAAACAAATTAAATTTAAATATTTATATATTTTGTTCGAGTATATTGCGCAAAGTTTTTAGCAAATACTATAATTTTTTGATTGTTACAATAGATAACAATAACAACTAAATACAATATTAAGAATATTAAAAAAAAAGTCTTAATAACAACAAAAATTCTTAACATAAACAATACAGTAAATCTTTCTTATAAGCAGTTGAATTATAGGTAGTATCGTGTTATAAGCAGTTAATCTAACCGAAATTATCGATTTTAATAATAATTATTGCAGTTTTAGTCTATAGGAAGAGGCGATAGATTTCTCGCTTATTTTGGTAGAATTGCTTATAGAGAAAATAAAGAAAAATCTGATTTCTTCGACCAAATTTTGATCAAATTTTTTATATTTTCTACATTTGTGTCTTGTATAGTCTCGATATATCTTCTTCTACTACTCTATCGTCTGCGTTTATTTTAATTAAGCATAAAATAGACTCTTCGCGATTGCTTTTAATTATAATAACATTGTTGTTAAAGCAACAACAAACTATCTATTCTCTATATCAAAAAAATTAACTACAAGAGCTCTATTTTTTGCGAGTTTTTCGCAAAACTAAATTGTTGTCTTACAAAGAGTTTGTTGTCGTTTTTAAAACTTAATTCGACAAAAATAGTCTAGTCGATAACGTCTATGTATGTCGATAAATTAGCAAGAAAGATATCTATTTAAACAATTAGATTTAAGCTATTTACAATTGTTATTGTTTTGACAAGTAGACTAAAATAGAAAACGTATTGTTTAAATAGCAAATACGCAAGAAAAATCAACGCATATCTATTATCGAAACTATTATAAAGAAAATAACAATACTCTTCTATTAAAAACTTTGTTTAATTCTTTCTTTCTATATATAAAATTTATTTAAGATGTCGACAAAGTAATTTGATAACTACAAAGCTCGCTATTATATACGAAAGTGTTATTAATATAGTAAATTTGATTATATTGATTGCGCATAGCTTGCAAACAATTTGAAAAATATACAAAACAATATTAAGAGTTAATTAGATTCTAACTTTTTCTCTTATAATTGCTACAATATAAACAAAACAAATTTATTATAAATAGCAATATCAAAAACAATATTATCTAGCAAGTCTATTAATAACGTTAAGACAAACAAGAGAAAAATTATTGTTGCTTTATATTGCAATATTATTGAATTACACAAACTCAAATTGTAAATAATAGATAGTACTAATAATTCTTGTATCTTTAATACAAGAGATATTAATAAAAAAATTTACAAATAATATAACAATCTAATCGCAAAGTCTAGATAATTGCAAAAATATTTAAAAAGTATTTAAACTAATTTTGACAAGAAGTAGACAATCAAAAGTATATATTTCTAATAGACAATTTTGCAATTTACAAAGCTAATATTAATATTTGTCGAAAAAAAGAAAACAAATCTATATAGAATATTAAAATTATCTTTCTATTAATTAATATTACAAGCGTGTATCAATTACTTAATTAAGATATTATTGTTGCTTAAAAGCTCTAATATAGAAAGCAATAATTTTAATATTGTGTCGACAAGTATAATACAAAGTTTATTGAGCGTAATTTATACAAAACAATAAATATTCTTAAAACAATAAAATAAACAATAGAGATATAGAAGTTTGATATTACTATCAATACTATTGCTAATTGTTAACTTAAATCTACAATATTGGCAACAAACTACATCGTGTCTATTCAAAGACAATAGAATAGAATTTATAAAAGATAGATAATTGCAGTATCTAAAATAGAGCAAGCACTACAAAACGCTCGCATATAGATAATCAAAAATACTATTGTTTTTAAACGCAATTAACGCGTATTAAACTTCTTCTTCTTTAATCTAACTTATTACAAAAGATCTCTTGTCAAAATAGTAATAGACAACAATATAGATATTGTAACAAACATTCTAATGCAATATTAATCTATCAAAATATTAACAAAGAAGACAAAAACAAAAAAGAAAACAAAAACAAAAACAAATATACTTAGAATTGATGTCAATTAGATTCTAGAGACTTTGAATATATTTTAATTATACAAAAAGCAATAGAAGAACAACAAAATAGAGATAATCAAACATTTAGATCTATATAGAAGAACAATAGAGTGCAGAAAGATGTTTAATAATAGTTAGACAACTCTCGATCGATAGATATACTAAACAATTAATCAAACAATCGATTCTAAGTATTTAAAAGATATATTTTAGATTTTAAATATATTCGAGAGATTTATAGAACAATATATTAGATTTTGCAATAAATACATAGTAATTTAATATATTCTCTTCTTTCTATTCTATTGCATTTTGCAAACACGTAATCTTGTCTAATTAAAAAATAAACACTAATTTAATTAAACTTAGCGCTACAAGTGTCAAGACTTACAATATAAATAGTATCGCGTTACAAGCAGTTAATTGTTTGTAAATATCGACTGCTTATAGAAAAGATTTACTGTAGTAATAGAAATAGATAAAATAGTTGCAATTGCTTTAATAGTATTTAAAGTTAAATAATTTTCTTAACAATTTATATTTGCTTAATATACTCGATTTTGCAAATAAAAAAAATAACAGTTAATTAATGTTTAAATAATTAACTAATAGCAATACTTTCTAAATTAAAAATATACTTAGAAATAGAACAACAAGTATCTTAATTTTTATTTTAGTTAATATTAATATAGTTTAATAGAAAACAAATACTTTTATAAAAAATAAAACAAAAATTAAAAGTATTTTGAAGATAACAAAATATTTGTTTAACAATCTTTCAATAAATATTAATAAAATTAACAATATATCTATTTATTACTAAAACAATAAAAACAATATCTAATTAAATATCTACTTACTGGGTCACCAGTTAGGTTTTCTTATCGTTGAATAATTGTTGTTCAACAGATAAAAGACATAAAAGAGTAGACAGCCGATAAATTGTTGTTTTCAAACGGTTGACAAAACTAGTATTTGATTATCTGGAGCTTAGAATTGCTGTATAGCAAGTAATTAATTGTTGCAAATTAGATATTAACTTACTAAACAACAGCTTGATATCTATAAAAGATATTTGTTAGATTTTTATCTAGTTGGATTTTGATTACAATTAACTGTATTGCAATCTTATATTTTAAACAAAATATTGATTGAATTTCAATTTAGTAAGAAACAAGTTATAGTTGATTGCAAAATCGATTAATACTTAAGACAAGATACAATAGAATATTAATCTAATAGAAAATAAGTTGCAATCGATTGCAAATCCAATTAATATTTAAGACAGAATACAAATTAAATTTTAATTTGATAGAAAACGAGTTGCAATCGATTGAAAAGCAGATTTAAAGAAAGATAGAAAAACAGAAAAAATATTATTAATAGTTTTGAGCAGAGAATACAGAAAATCAATCTAGTCAAATATATTTTTTGACAGCAATATTCTTATCTTCTCTTATTGCTTCAATTTCTTTTTTATTTTTTTTATTTTATTTTTTATTTTTTCTGTTTTTTTTCTTATCTTTTGCAATTGTTTCTTCAAGCTCTTTATCTTAATTTTTAGTCTTGTATTTTTTTTCTCTATCTTTGACATCGATTGCGAGAGAGAAATAAGATTGAAAACAAAAACAAAACTCGAGAGTAGAAAATTGCGCAGTCGACAAACAACAAGCGAGATATCGACAATTGCGCAAATTTTATCTATAATCTTAGATTCAAATATATTATTGATATTTTTGTATAATATAAGTCTTGTGCAGTTTTTCGCGAGTCTTAGATATTGTGCAAAGTTTTTTTCAACTTATTTCGACAATCTAATAAAACTATTAGAGAGCAACAACAATTGTCTAAGTTTTAAAGATAACTTAATAGAGATTAAAAAGATAACAAGCAAGAGCATTAATGCAAAAGAGAAGACAAAAATATTTACGAACAAGAAAACAACAACAGCGATTGTTTTTTGACGCTTTAAAGTAAATAGAGAGATCTTAAGATTAGTTTTCAAAGAATCGAGCAATAAGAACAAAGAGTGTTTAGTTGTTATCGCAATAACAAACGATAATAATAGTAGCAAAGATAGAAAGAATATATAAAAATAAGCGTTTACTTTGTAATTGCGACTTTTAGTACGCGTTTGCTAGATACAAATAAGTATTCTTTAAATATTTCTAGCAGTATTGTAAAGACACAGAACTCTCGAAGCATTGTATTGATATCTGTTAAAAGCTTCTTGTATCGATAAGTTTATACAATTCTTTTTGCAAACAAAAGAAAAGAAAAATATCTATTTACAGTTGCTATATAATTTTTAGTAGTATAAGCTTAGATATAGTATATTAGGAAAATTACTATTAACAATTGTTAAAAGCATATTATTATAACATATTATATCTTATAAATTATGTATATATATGTAATCGAAGTTAAGCGCAAGCAATCTACTTAGAGTTTTTCTTTATTGTTATTTATTATCTTGTTACAATATTTCTTGTCGTCAAACAAAAGATTCAAATTCTTGTTTATATTAATTTTAATTTTGCTCTCGATTTGCACAACAAAGAACTCTGCTCTTTTTGAATATTAGACAATATTTTGATTAAAAAACTCGAATTGTTTGTAAAGTTTGTTGTATATATTAATGCAATACTTACGAGTATATTTGAAGAATTGTAAGTTTGTATAGTTTTGATTGTAGAGATTATTTAGTTGTTAAAAAGTAAGAATTTGAATATAGATATCTAGTTATATTAATAGACTATCGAAAGCTTTCGAAGTCAATAGTATAATATATTTATATTTAATCTATTTTAGACTCTTTGTTTCGATATTCTTGAAGTCTATTGCAGATATTGCAAAGTAAAATAAATACTTTGTTTAATTTAGTATATAGTTTGTCAAAAGCTCGACTCGAATATTCTTATATATATATAGACTAGTACAATGTTGTTAAATATTAATTTTTGTTGTCGCAATTTATTTTGTACAATATTTAATAGTTTTTTGTTATATATTTGTTTTCTAGTTCTTATATAATCTTGTTACTTTATTGCAAGCTATAGTATAAAACTTATAATTGAATCTTATTTCGAGAAATACTTTTTGCACAAGCTTATATTTCTTCGAGTTAGTTAGATAGACAAGATAATATCGACAAGCTATAATATTTAATTTTTTCAAAAATATTTTCTCGAATTTAATAAGATTTTGTTTCTTGTTTTTATCAAATAAAGATATAGCACTTTGTCTTATTGCTTTTTGAGATTTGAAACAAGAAATCTTTATATTAGATTGTAATATAGATATAGCAATTGTCTTTCTACTATTAACTTTCTTCAATTTAGTTATTTTATTTTAAGCTTTGTCGATTGCTTCGAATTGACAAACAATATTCGCGTTAAAGTTAGCGCGTGCTTTGTTTTTAACTTTGTTTTAATTAGTATTATTAAGCTTGAATTTAATAAAGATCTTGCTATTGATTTTGTGTTAATTAAAGATTGACTTCGAAAAGATTTTGCTATTGATTTTATGTTAACTGTTCTGATAAGATATCGATTGTAGAGTAAAAGACAAATTAATTCGACTTCGATAATTTGTTTAAATTGCTGAATAGATATTTGATAGAATTGTTTACTTATTAATTTTTAAAATATCGAGAGATAATATATTGTAGCAAAGAAGATTCTTATTATTCTTATTTATTTAAGAATTATAAAACAAAGCTTTCGAGTTAATAGTTTAATTGATTTTTGTTCTCGATATTTTGTTTTTTAATTTTTTTAATAAAATTTTTTCTAATATCAATTTGTTCTTAACAATTAGAGTATTTGCAAATATTGCTTTTTATTGTGTAGAGTTTTCGAATTGGCGAAAAGTCTAAAACAACAAAGAATAAGAATTTGCGAAATACTTTAATAAGAAAAAAGTAACTTTTGTTAATAGAGAAGATTTGATTTGTAAAGTTTTTAACAAAAACAATAGTTTAATCTTTTTCTTTTGTTATTTGTTAATACTTGTTTTATTATTAATTTCTGCAATATTTACGACAGACTTCTTTGTACTAGAGAGTAAATATAATATATTAAAGTTCTCGAATTTGCTTTTTACAAACTTTCTACAATGTCGATTGTTATAACTGAATATAATTTGTGTCAATTTGTCTCGAGAATTATTTTCGGCGAAACAAGATTGCTAAAATATAAATATAAAATTATAATTATCTAATTGTAATTAATTTCGAGTTATAGAGATTTTCGTAGATTCTGTTTTCAATATTTTGAATATTAATTGCAAATTCTGTTGTAATATCGATTTATTTCGATTGTTTTTAACAGATAGCATACTGGACAAATTGTAGATACAAATTTAATAAGATTAATTATAAAGTTCTTCTAGAGTAGAGAACAATATAAGATTGTTGTTTTTGTACTAAAACTAATTAGATAGATTATATATAACTTGTTCTTAATATTAAGACAAGCAAGAGCAAACGTTTTAATTAAACAATTATATATTTTATAACTAGGAAATCTGCAATAATATAGACAGATTGATATTGCAATAACAAATAATAAGTATTCTATACTTTTCTTTATACTGGTTTCTTTACTTTGCAATATATATAGTACTCTTGCATTATTTATTTGTATATTTGTGAAAGACTTACAATTCTTTATATTATTTCTATATATAGTAATATAATTTGGAAAAATAAAGTAAAAAACTTACTTAAGTACTTGTTTTGTCAATTCGATATTATTTACTAAGATAAAAGACTTTACTTTGTAAATATAGTTATCTTTTAGTTTTATTTATTTTTATTGCAATTTTAATTTAACAATATTACTATTCTTTAATTTTATAATATTACTTTTCCGAATATAGCTTTGTTGCTTTATTTATAACACAATCTAATTTATTAGACTTGCTATTAACAACGAGTTGTTATCTCTTATACAATATTAATATCTTAGTTTCTAATATTAGTTCTAATTTTATTTGATTATAATAAAGTAATTGCATCTACTCAAAGCGTTATCGCTTTCTTTGACAAAAATAAGTAGTAAAT
>JAABUW010002021.1_pt1 | contig 31710 bp, 28 predicted proteins | sample 5560081 | NCBI WGS metagenome assembly JAABUW01 (sample SAMN10711882, study PRJNA513363) | rock metagenome | isolation source: Antarctica rocks | place: Antarctica: Victoria Land, Knobhead sud | reverse complement strand
AGTCGGAGGTGATTCCTTCCAGCGGTTAGTGACAGGTTGACAGCTGTAGCTGAATCCTTCGAGACGAATGCATTTGGGATTGATTGTGATAGGGCGTTGATTTACCCCTACACATAACCCAAACTCCACCAATCCTCCTCCTACAATATCCCTCCTTTTGACCAACGTCGAAATCGGCGCATCAGCCCAACAAAGCACTCGATTCAAACAGTAGTATTTAGCCTCAACCCACACATCTCCTCGCTACTCTACAAGCACCCCCCCACCCTCCACACCCCTTCCTACAGCCACGGGCCCAGGTTGCTTCAAGGCCGTCGCCGCAGCCTCTCGCGCCCACCCGATCCCCGAACCGCCAATCTGCATCCTTGTCCTGCAGGAAGACTACCGGCATGAGGGGGCCACGAAATCACGCCATGCATGTCGCAGCATGCAGGCAAGAATCTCTTGTTTTGCAAAGCGAAAAAGGGGCGCACATGTGCTGATGGTGGGTTGTATCGTGACCCTATTGCTTTGGGCGGGACATCTGCGCGGGTGAGATGATGGTGGAACTGTAATGACGGGCATGTGGAGGTGTGGGTGGAGCTGTGTATGATGGATGATGATGAGCTCGATTAGATTTCCCGCAAGCGGAAAGTGCCACGATGCACCCTCGTCTCGTTCCGTGCGCTCTACCAACGGTACTACCACCCCAGTACGGAGTAATATAAATGATAGTTCGGGATGAAGTAAAGCCAGTTGCCTCACCGCTTCGACAACGTGCGTGGGGGCCTCCTTCCAAGACGTTATTTCGTCATCTACCACTACGTACGCATCCCTATAAGCTGGCACCTTAACGCTGAAGCTACAGCACTGAGCAATGAAATGGTCTTTTAAGCGAGATGTTGGTGGAGTGATGTGAATTCTTTAGGCAGAGTTGCATGCAGGGCTGGTAGTGGTTGCATCTCTCGACCCTGTTTGCCGCCAAGATCCACAGCACATGTGGCCCGGCTGGTTGGAAGAGACGGGAACTACGCCGCTACTTGCATGCATGAGGGGGACGCGAGACATAGAGCTTAGCGCATTAGGCAGGTGTGCCGTGTTTTGATTTGTGTGTGTGTGCTGGCGAGTATTCAATCATTTTGGAATTACTGAAGGATTTTCGGAGGGCTTTTGGGTGGTATTCTCATTTTCGATTTTTTTTGTCTTGGCAGTGGTGAGGTACGTAGGGTAATGTTTGAGTGAAGCTCGACGTCTTTTTGCGTGCTGCCTCTGATGCTTTTCTGTGGGGGAGAATAGCCTCTGCCCCATGCGGACAATGCAATGCCTATATACGCCCTCGCCGGATAAATACAAATCCCATCTAGTTCCCAACCAATCTAGTAGTAGTATGTGTAATGATATCAATCTTGCAGTCAAAGAAAATGTCAAGGTTGCAAACGCAAAGATCCTAGGGTATATATCTCTGCCAGACACCAAACACGAGTATGACCGCCCACCAGAATGTACTGTGTAGCCCCTCCACCACCTGCCCTGGGGGGTTTGGGGATACAACGCTGCACGCTCGAACGCTGAGAATTCCAACCGCAGGGGTATCAAGTTCTTCTTGCTGTAAATGTAATGTAAAGGAAAAGAAGAAATGCTCGCTAAAGCGCTGAGAGTAAAGGGCCGACTTGCAAAGATCTGATGTGTGCGTGGAAAGCAAATTGGACAAAGTAGCAATATATACATCGCTTTTGTAGGATGTCATCGTTGTGTAGATGGATCGAATGGCCCAGTCTTGAGGGAAAGAGGCTCCTGTAAACGGCCTCTGTTGCCTCCTTGAGGATGTTCTGACATGCTTTGTGGTGGTTGTTCGAATTGAGATATAGACGGTTGTGGTTCGGCTGATTGAGGAGGAGGTCCAGTCGGTGGTACATAGTTGCTCGTCCGGCGTCTTGTATTTCTTCCACCATTGCGGTTCCCACCCTCCGAACCTTGGAACTGTAAATTCCCAAAGCCCATCGCACCCCCCATAGACGCGTGTCGTCTTTGCCTTGGAGAAATAGGCCGCGGCAAAAGATGGGGTTGACCAGGACTGCGGACTGCAACTTCACGGAAGTAATCACGCTCCCTCCGATAATGTTCTCGCTCTTCCTCCATCTCTCGAATCTGTAGTTCGAGTTTCGCAATATTGTGAGAAGTCTCGCGCTCTTTTTCTTTCCGGCGTTGGCGAAATCGATGGGAGGCGGTGGCATTGCGCTTGCGTTTCTCGTCAGCGACTTTCGACGCAGCTTGCACGTCAACAGGTACCTGTATGGGACCGTTTTCCGTGTCTAGGGTCATCATTTGATATGTGCTTCCTCCTGTTGCACCGCTCGATGCCGGAACATCAAACCCCATCGGCGCCATGGACGAAGAAGGGCCAGCTGCGTTGAAAGGATTCGTGAAGAAAGATTGAGGTTGGCCACTGGAGATGCTGGGTTGCGGACCCGCTGGAGGTGTTCGGCTGAGTTGGCTGTATGATGAATATTGAGTGCTGGGGCTGTCGCTTTGGGATGCTGGTGGGTGTGATCCGGTTCCCCCTCCACTGGTGCGCGCCAGGAGGACTTGCATACGGTCGTAAGAAGAGATATCTTGACTGCCTTGGCGGCCAGGCGGGGAACGTGATCGTGGCAAGGAAGACCCATATGGCTCTCCTGGCATAGATGGTACACGTGCTATTTCTGGACCTCTTTGTTCTCCGACGCCCGTGCCTTGAGCTAGCACAAAAGGCGACTGTTTGGCATCCATCGTTCCCGTCGGGTTGTTGATTGTGATAGGAGCCGGAGCATACGTTGAAGGTGAGCCGCGCGGAGTCAGCACTCGACCTATCGGCTGTGGGTAGGTGCTCATCATAGGAGGCGTAATGCTTGGTAGTGACACATTCATGGGGGAGCGGTTGGTCATGGAGGGCGCAGGCAAAGATGGTGTTGGCGCTCCAGGCATTGCCAGATTGGCAGCTGCACCTGGAGGTGAATCCAAGTGCTCGCCATTTCGGCGCCGATTTTGCGTGTTCGTGATGTCCTCTCCTGAGGTAGGGTTGAGTAAATTCTGGACATCGACGGGTCGCGTAGATCGCTGATTGGGCGGAGTAAAGGATTGGGGCTGTGGTCGTGCTGACAAGTTGTGTGTCGCGGATGGGTTCGGGATCGTCTGCGGTGATTCCGCAGGTGTCGGTTTTTGAATCGGAGGCAAAGTCCTGGACCCAAGGGGTGGAAGTCGTTTCGATCTTTCATTTTGTATGTAGTTGGATGAGGGACGCGATGTCGCAGACCCCTGGGACATGTGAACCTCGTCTTTGTAATGACGTTTCTCTTGAGCCCCCGTGCATTGAAAATGGCTTGATTTCGAATAATCGCTGATTTCTGTGTACGGTAGATAGTTTCGGGACTGAATGCACGAGGTAGACAGTAGATCTGGACGATGTTCTTCGAGTTCCGGAAAAGACAAGGGAGGACCTCGAAAAGGGAAGGGAGAAGGAGTTGGTGGTAGGACCTGCACGGCGGCGGTTATGGGGACGAATGATGTCCCAGCATACAATATAAAGCGATGACGGGCTGACAAAAGCCTTAGATTGGACAAACAAACATATACTAGACGATGATCGCAAGGTACGTGTGCAGCTGTGCAGCAAAAAGCAGGTGATGTCGAATTTATGTAAACAATGACGATGTCAAGGCACGAGACAGGAAAGTATGTACACAATCGCGCAGGAGTGGGTGAGAGTGGGATAGATATGTTTAGGTTGGGCAGCAGGGGGAACGGTGAGGTAGTTTTATTAGTAGTATTAGTAGTAAGGAGTGGTAGTAGTAGTGATGACACTTCATGTCTGTAATGCACATCACCATCACGCTCATCCCATCCCATCCCATACCTTAGATCCAGGGACATGAAACTAAACAGAATTTCGTGGGAGCTCATCCCAGCAAAGCATGTTCGCATCGAGACGCTGAAATCTTTGCTTGGGACGGAGTGGCGGGCTCGGGGAGCCAACGGAAGCGCTGTTAGGAGGATTGGGTGGCTGTTAGATCCATCGGAACATGAGATAGCCTGGCACTTGGGATCTGAAGCTTAGATTCCGAACAAATCCTACTCACAGTTCCACATCGGCCACGCGAGGAGGCCTTCAACTGTTACACTTTCTTCTTTTCGGCGTTCTTTGGATTGATTTAGCCGAAAATCCACGTTCTCGGCGTAAGCTACAGGTTGCCGTGTTTGCTTGGTCTTCGGAGGCAACTAACATACCTGTCATCTGCCATTAACACCAACAACTCAGGGGGCAACACCGTAGCTGTTACATAGGGCTACCACTGGCCCGTGGTTACTTAAGCATAGGCCATAAAGAACGATAGTGTCTCAAAATCGTCAAGATACTTTAGAAAGCGCAGTCTCATGACGTGGCATGGGTGCGTAAACGAGGGATTCAAAGCCAAGGAGTTCTTCGTCGGGACGTCTTCCCCTAGACTCAGGCTACCCTGCATGCCGGCCATGCCACGTTGTCTATCGTGTGCTGCGCAGAAGCCGCAGATCTTAACGCGCTACCGAAGACTGGCTAGTTTGGGCGGATTAGCTCGTAGCCCCTAGGGAGGCCCGAGGGGGGCCCCCCATACCATTGGTGATCTATTATCTTGATAAACTTGAGCGATTTTATCTGTAATCCACAATGATAATTGATTCCATCATCGACTTTTATCTGCCGTACGAACATCCAGTTCGCAGCCATCGTCCCCGAGTACTTCGATGGCTACGGATATTGCCATTGCGTGGGTACCACTGTGGCGGTAACGACCTGCAATGGCGTAAGAGATGTCAAACCTTCTACGAGTAAAATTAGCATGAAGCTTCGCTGATATCCTTTTCCTTTCGGGGCAGTCTCATTAAGCTTGCATGCATTCGGGACCATGGCTCTAACCTCTTGGATAAAAGGCTTGGCGAGTCAACAGCCCTGCGTTGTTGGTTGCCACCAGGTGCATCCATCCATGGAACGCCCATCTCGGAAATGGTTACGACTAAATGACCCCCTAGAGCTGGCCTAGGGGCTTCCCTAGGGCTATAACAGTTTCGGCATCTCCTCCGAGATGAGGAGGGTCACTTTAGGTTGATCTTTAACGTCTTGGCACCATTGAAGTGCTTCTTCTCAACTCCCATGGGCGTTTGGGGTCAGTAAATAATCTCCTTTTCATCTCACAATGATGACGATTTGTCCATATCGAGACGACGCCGTCGATGGGTAATCTGACAGTTGGACAGATTTGGCGCTCCAATCGACAAGCTCGAGATTGCCAAGCACGACCTCCTTCCATCTTGAGATCAGGCATATGAGCACGGCGAGAGACGCGCCTCTTAGTTCATCAGGTTCTCATAACATCAATTAATTAAGTTTTTTATAAGAGCGAGTTCAGGGTTTTGGGCGGATGAAGTTGGTAGACAAAGTAATTCGTCACTGCAAATCGCACATGGCTACAGGGCCAGCTCCCGGGAACCCTCGTGGCTTGCAGGCATCTGGGCCCACAGAAAAAACCCCCATGCACGTTTGACGTGCCCACCTGCTTTCAGCCTCACAGTTCACAAGTCTGGAACCTTTTACCTTTATTATGATTGAGAAAGTGCACATTTCCTGCATTCCGAAAAATCTGCAATGGCCGATATCGGACATTGCTATGAGCGTAACAGAAACTCACTGTTATTGCGTAACATTCTCCATCGAACTACAGGCTTACAGCACTATCAATCATAGAGGTTTCTGACTTCGTGTAAGATAGGACGATAATGATATCGCCGTCTCGTGGCAGCAGCCAACAGTACCATTCATCAGTACCTTTCATCAGTCACAACGCTACTCCCTCGGATCTCGTATAACTGAAACCAACACCCGTCTCCTCATCAAATATCACATGTTGAGTCAGTCTCGTCTACATTTGCCAGAGCCGACTGCTTCATAGTCAGGCAGAGGCGCATATCTCATTGGCATCTGATTAGGCTTCTGCATCTGAAAACGCCCGCAGTGGGAGATGGATGCCTGATCTAGATGCCATCGCTTCTAAAAGTCGAAAGCGGTCAAGCATCTTGCAAATAGTGAGAGCGGAGCGGTGACATCTCCGGAACGAAGAAACTCATTTCACGGGCGAAGTACTCCCTATGGCAGATATGTAACTCTTCTCTCTGAGCAAGGTTGCTCACCAACATTAGCCATGCGGCAGGAGCCGCCATATCACAGATGCGTCCAAGTTTTGTCTATCAATACCTTTTGAAGTCGTGCAGTGGCAGAAGTCACACCACCGTGCATCTTGAACAAACGCGACTCACTCGATATGGTCGACCAAGCAAACACCTTCATTTTCACCAATAGGGCCTGCGTTTCGTCTATCAATACCACTTCAACTCGTACAGCAGCACAAACCTTACCCCCACATGAACCTTGAACGGGGGTAGCTAATTGAAAGTATCCGCGCAGTAAGAACTACCAAGTTTTTTGTTTATATTTCAGACATACCCACGTTTTACCTATTGATCCCTCTTAGCTTTATGCTACAACAAGACTTCTTCCCCGCATATTCAGTATCCCAGCTGCACAGCAAGAATCGATTACAAACACAGACGCATTGATATCTTCTTTATCAACGTCTCCGAATTTCATAGTAATGGCAAACTCTCCTCCCGACAAGTACCTTGACCAAAGACAGCAACTCAGAACTACTTACGCAGCAAAACCCCCAAAATAACAGATGCATTCGCAATCTATCCGCCCCACTTAAACATATGCAGCGGCAAAACCCCCACCCCCACGTGCACCATAAAAAGACTTCCCCCTAATCTCACAGAGTCAGGATACTTCTCCGGCTCCTCCTCTTCCGCCGACGTGACGAACAAGTCTTCTCCCGCAAACGCAGGACAAGAAATCATCCTCGTAGGCATCTCCACCACGCCAACCAACTCTCCTCCCGGATTAACCCTCAGCACTTTCCCACCACCACAAATAGCAATCCACAAACACCCCTCAGCATTCATAGCTAATCCATCCGGCACCCCTGCCCCTTGCACCTCATAAAACACTGCCCTATCAGAGATCTCACCCGTTGCATTATTGTACCTGAATTTCGAAACGCAGCCATTGGGCGAGTCAGTGAAATACATCGTTTTCCTATCGAGGCTGAAACCCATGCCATTGGGAATCGTGACGTCGGTAAGCATGCGGTGGAGGCTCATGTCGGGGTCGAGGCGGAAGAGTACGCCTTCGGGGGAGGGGGACTGGACTTTGGGGTCGTTCATTGTGCCGGCCCAGTAGCGACCTGAGGGGTCGATGATGCCGTCGTTGAAACGCATCCTGCAAGGCTTGGAATCAGATCACTAGGGCAATTTTCTTTTGGGGGATGCTGTAATATTTATGTGGTTACCTCTCACCCTTGCCCTCACCGTCTTTTGCTTCCCAGACTTTTTTTATGTACTCTAATTTCTTCGTCGTGCGATTCATGAGGGCGTAGCCGTATTTGGCACCCACAATCATCTCCTCGTCGTTGCCTTCGATATCAGCGGTGGTACTGCGAGTAAATCCAATGAATATGCAATATTCTCTTATGTTTCTGCAACAAACTCACCTGACAGGAGTTCCCAAGTCAAATGACTGCAATGACGAAGGGCCTTCTTTGAGATTGACAATATGCAATTTTTCTTTGACGATGTCTACAAACCGGAGGCACCCAGTACTAGTTTCATAGAATGGTGCTTCACCGAGACCACATTTCATTTCAATGTAGGGCTACGCGGATATCAGACATCATTCGCTGATATCCTGTACATGACTTTTGCAAAGACAAACCTCTGTGACCTTCCATCGCTGCATTTCCGCCATAGCTTGTAAATACTGCTTTCGAAACTTGACTTCTTCGGAGTTCTGATCATCTACGATGCTAGGTATGTTGGTCGGTATCCAGTAATTGACGTGACAAGCTATGACGTCGCATTCAGTCGTACTTTCGGAGGAAACTCCGTTAGCCGTCGTCCCAAGCAGATCTCCAATATGCAGCCCTAGTAGCAAGCTGCATGGGCTTTAAAGCTTGATGCCAGAGTAAAATGCAAGAATAGAACTCGGTGTTTTGAAATCTTTTCTATCATGATTACAGTTCCATTTGTATGTACATAAGTCAGGTTCCCTTTGTGTACACCACCCCTTCGCATCATACGCTATACATCCCACACTCCTAATACAAAAGTATGTACGAACGAATCTCATCAGCAGAGCCCGTACTACGCAGCGACCGTTGGCCCGGCCGCAAACCCAATACTATTCTACAGCAACATCAATGCTATCAATACGGCTAGAATCGCAGTTATACTAGGTGCAACATCTCTCATTCCACTGCTCTTCTTGGGGGCGAGAACTGGTCCGACCTTGTACGGTGGCACATAGGATCCGGTAGCATTCGTACTGTTTACCATCCCATCCCAGCAGAATCGCAGGAAGCACTGCTTGCAGACATCTGGAACCGGGGTGTTCGTCCGCTCTAGACTCCTGCCGAGAATAGCACATCCCACACAGGTAGGCCATGTATTATCAATAGAGCCATTGCCCATTGATGCAGCATTGTTTCCATTCATTACAATAGCGTCACGTTCCGAGGTATTGTAGCTTGGATCAAAGGTAGAGACGTTGCTTTGATATGTGTAAGGCGCGTTGGGGATGTACACGATGATAGGCGTTATGGTGGTTGTGTTCGAGGAGTTGCAACCAAAGAATGTAGGCCGCGTATTCAATCCTAGGTTCACGAACGTATTCTGATCTGGAACTGCAGGGAAAGAGGTCCCATTGGCAAGATTCCCGCTTTCGTTGAGAGAAGCTCGTTGGTAGGTAGCTACAAGCGATGTGCCATTGGGCCAGTAATTATCGGTATCTGCAGATGAGTCGACGGCGAAGATCACATCAACATGTCGACCAGGCTGAATGAGGGGGTGTAGAGGTATGTTTTCAAGGTCTTCGCCTCCGTCAACAAGTGAAAGCTGACGCTCTTGAGCGATCTTCGAAGTGGCATTACGCCAGCCATAGAAGGGGTTAGGGCTATACTGTGCGATGTCATTGTTATCGTTGCCGATGGCTGAGAGGACCTTGTCGGCGAAAGTTTTGGCAAGTTGGGGAACAGAAGTTGTATTGACTTGCAGCAGAAATTGGTTGAACAGAGACGACGATGTCCCCATCAGGTATCCCACGTTGTCGAAGCCACGGACGCAATCTTGGTTTTCGGCCAGAACTCCACCTGAGAAATTCGAACCGAGATTTTCCAGAGGTACGAATCCATACGTTGTAGGATCCCATGTTCCGAATTCGAATGGGTTAAATTCATAGACGGTGGTATTTCCAGGAATCAACACCTCACCAGGGGCGCGCCCATCCGTGACCAAGATTGGCATGGGTGATTCAGCGTTGGCAAAGGTTTCCTGCAGCTGTATAGACGACCAAGTGTAGCCTGGCCCGCCATCAGAAGCATTGACCAACTGGTACGAGAGCGCTCTGCCCCAGTAATCGGTAATGGAGGTATTGAATCCAGCGTGCGCCTTATCTCCAACCTCATTGTAGATGTTATCGAAATACTCGGCGGAGCTAAAAACCTGGACCTTACTTGTCGCTGGACCCTCGAAGATGGAGTTTCCAAATTCCCAGACTGAGCCGGTGTTGGTGTCCAGAAGACCAGAAATCGTGGTGAAGTTGTTGACAAGAATACTTCCGACCAGCCAACCACCACCTGATAGGCCAGCCAGATATGTCGCAGACTGCAAGAGGCCTCCGAGATGACCTGCTGCTGTTGAATTCATTTCCCGGCTGTCAAAGGCTTGTACAGCACCTCCACCATTCAGACACGCTCTATATCCTCCTCCACTGACTGCTATAGCCACATTCGGCAGAGCCAATGCATTCTTCGCATTATTTGTTATATAGGACTCGGCGTCAAATCCTGTGATGTTCAATCTTCCCAGAAAGTCTCGCATAGGCCCCACTGTATTTCTTCGTCTCGTTTCCAGCCATGATGTTTCGTTGTGCGAGAGGGACGACGCACTGCGGATTGTGGGTCGAGTTGAAGGGCAGTTTGCGCCTTTGGGAATGTAGCCATCCGGGGCGTTCGGGAAGGCTCGATGTTCCAGCTGCGCTCGGGCAAGCGTCAGGAGGAGAGCGAACGCGCTCAAGGAAGACGTGAGGTACATGTTTGACGGGAGATGAATAGCAAGGACGGAAGCGATTTTTGTAGAATGCTATGGCCAAGAGCAAACTGTGGGTAGCATTGACGTCGCGGGCTCCGGGGCTCCCAGGAAATCGGGCTTAAATCCAAGAGCCTTCACGTGCACGTTCGCGAAAGCACTGCATAAACCTGAAGCCATTCGGCTCCCGCTTTCTGTGCAAATTTTCCACCCTGTCGAAGCATAGACGGTAACGTCATCGTACGCGACAAATCTCCCTATCAACAGAGCGGAACAGCGTCATGACCGTTGTCTTGGCAGAGTCTCGCAGATCTTCCACCCCAGATCAGATCTTTCTCCATTCATGGAATTTATTTTCTAAAGATAAACATGACTCGGACGTGGATCGGTACCGCTTGATTCTACAGCCTCATACGGCCCGCTTCCTTCTCACTTTGGGTGCGTACATCTTGACTGGCGCCACTCCTTACGTCATTAGCAAATGTGGCAAATGGTCGCGTGATCCATGAAAGATGGGTTCAGACGCACTTCACTTCTAAGCCTCCATTTTACTACAAGCTATGTGAAGGCCTCATCTTTATTTTCGGATTATTTCCAGTAGTAGAAATACTCTGTAGAATACGGCCTGGCAAGGCAATGACGACTACGGGCTCGTACGAATAAATGGAAATGGCCCGCCCACGGAACGGTATTTAGCATGGCCGTGTGAAGGAAGACAGCTGAGCCTCACACTGGATTCCCTTTTGAGTTCCTACGTGCTAGAAGACTAAGTGCTTCCAAGCAACTGGATGAATGATCAAGGCTTCAGAGAATACCGTTGTTGTGAATCGATCTTGACTCAATGAAGCTTCCATATGGCATCTTCATGACAATTCCGTGTTATTGATAGACTCTTCTGAATATCAGAATGTCAACAGATGCTCCCGTTCAGCTCCATTCAGAAACGAAAGTGATGGAAAAGCTTTAGGCTACCCGCATTTAGCGTCCTTCCGTCAATTGAAACTCGTCTCAATCTTAATTTGAATCTTTAACAACTATGCAACATCAACGTCGTCATGGCTCCAAAAAAGCGTAAAGCTGATGCTTCAGATGAACCTACAGCACCTCTAGCGAAGAAAGGCACAAGAATCAAACAAAATGTTGAGAAGACCGCAAGCTCGTCTCGGCCAAAGAGAACCTCACTGACTACAGCAAATGCTCCAAGATCAACGAGGAGCTCTATGAGCGGATCTGGATCTGGAACACCTGCTAAGACAAGCAAGAAAGCCACCACGATCTCAGTAAAAGCTACGACCCAAAACAACTCCAAGACCAATTCTAATCAAGGACGGAAGAGAGGGAGGAAGGCCTCCAACACCCCAGCTATGTCCACTCAATCGGACGTTGATCAGCATGCTAGCTTTTCGGTCGATGTACCAACCAAGCATACGAACGGGGCAACCGAAGCCCATAATGAGGAGGAACATGCCGATGAGCCATCTTATTGGCTCATGAAGGCAGAACCAGACTCACGCATCGAGAAGGGTAGAGACGTTAAATTCTCAATTGATGATCTCAAAGCTACGACGGCTCCAGAGCCGTGGGATGGTACGTTCCTATTCTCAAAACATTCCGAGCCGTTCACTGACAATTCACCGTCCCTAGGCGTTCGTAATCCTTCTGGTAGGGCTTAATGACCTTTTTATTGGCTCTAAAATGGACAACTAACAATTGTGGCAGCTCGCAACAACATGCGTCTAATGCTGAAGGGAGACATGGCTTTCTTCTACCATTCGAATTGCAAGGTACCAGGGATCGTGGGAACGATGGAGATCGTGCAGGAGCATTCTATCGATGGTAAGCTCGTGTCCAAGAAACAAAGCTGCTCATATCTACTCACTTGACTCACTCGCAGAGAGCGCCTTCGATCCTGAGCATCCATACTACGACGCGAAGTCAGACCGCGAGAAACCCAAGTGGTGCGTCGTGCACGTCGAATTCCGTCAAAAGTTCCCAGAAATGGTCAAGCTCAAGGAGCTCCAGAAGTACGCCAAGCCGGGCGGTCTCTTGGAGAATCTGCAGACTCTGAAGATGAGTCGTCTGAGTGTGTCCAAGGTCTCGAAGAAGGAGTGGGACTTCATCATGGGCCTGGTGGACATCGACGACGTCGCAGCAGCTTCCGCCCAGCACACACCGCAGATGGTCACTTAGATTCTTCGGTCGTAGCCATTATGTGACCTTGCATCGTCAGTCATAGCGAGGCGGTGGCGAAACTATGAGGGGTCGGACATTTCGGCTCGGGGACTCATCTTGAGCATCTGTTATTTTTGTGCGATGGTTGCGATTGATTCAGGAGATTCCGCTCCCGAAGCGCTCAAGGCTTCAGTGCATAGAAGTGAACCGGGTAAAGCCCCTTTGGAAAGCCCCTCTGCGGCTCAGTCTTCATGCACCTAACACCAGCCTCTTTGAACAGCACCTTGAATTTCTCATTCGATCTTGTCACACTGCTGTCCAAATCGTCGAATATGTCTTCCCCATTTGCATTCGTACTCATATTCTCCTTGACGATGATCCATCCATCCGCCGTGATTGCCTTCTTACACCTCTGAAGATAATCCACTAGCTGCTTATCCGTCAAATGCCCCAAACACCACTGGTTCCAAATCACATCATACCGCTCCTCTGGCCCCCAACTCTCCAAACCCGTAACATAAACATTCCCCACCACCCCCTTCCCAGCCATCTTTGCACCCTTGGCCTCGTTCGCGAATTTCTCCACAGGCTCAACTACATCAATAACTTCACAAACAGTGCTTAAAAAGAAAGCAGTAACCCTTCCAATGCCGGCACCACAGTCGACCCCTCTCCGTAGAGATCCTTGAGCTGAGGATGGATGTTCGCGGCGTAGTTTGGCCAGGAAATTGGCGGATCCTTTGAGATCGGTGCGTGAGATCTCGGGATAGCCGCCTAGCATGCCGTCGACGGTTGTAGAGATTGAGTTCCAATATTTGAGGGAGGTGGAGGAGGAGATGTTGGCGTCTGGGGCTGATGCCATGATGAATTGTACGTCCTTGGGGTAGTTACGATTTTTACAGCATCGGAAAAATACAATCGTCCCCAATGGCTCTCGGAATCCAACCGACGGTCTTCTCTCGGCGTGAGCACAGGGAGTGCCCGACTGTCATCAAGGGAACAAGTCAAGCAACTGTGATGCCCTACTATCCTAGCTTCAATGATCGTGAACTGGACTTGTGACTTGTCCTCCTTTCGTGACCTTCTCAGCGTTCATGCGAATGGTGGGTTTTCTGCACCTCTCTTTTCAAGCGCTATCCCTATTTTGCCTCCTCTTAATCCGTCAATGTAAGCCTAATAGGTGACGAAACCTTTCTCGCAGACTGTGCATATTAAAAGAGCTCAACGCAATCTAAAAACCGAATCATGTAACGCACAACGACAGGATATTAGGGCCAACTAGCGGTAAGATTTGCGAGACTAAATTAGCGTATACCTCATCCGCCTAAAGCCGTCCTCTTACCCTCTCATCAGAACAGTTAAGATAAATCTGCACCATTACAAGCCCAGCAGCAATCCAAAGATGGCCACTCTCCCAATTGAACTATGGCAACAAATCTGTTCCTCTTCCAACGGCAGGTCTCTGAAGTCTCTTCGCCTGGTCAACCGTGTCTTCGGCGAGACTGCTGCACGAGCACTCTTTGAGGAAGTCTATGTCGCTATGCTGGAGGATTCGTTGTGCAACTTACAGCACGTTGCAGCTCATCCGGTCTTACGCAAACATGTGATCAATGTTTCATTTTTGAACGCAGTAATGATAAAGTACGATTCGTACGATATTTGGAAGGCTAATGTTGACTTACGTGATGATTGCTGGATGTGCAGCGGTGAGGACAACGGTGTAACAACACGTGAGCGAATGAATGAATACTATCGCAGTCCAAAGATCGTTCTACAAGACGACATCATACCCAAGGAGCACATTGGAGTGATTCGCAATTTGACAGTCTCCGAGGATTATCTAAAAGATTGTTATCGACGCTATTCGCGTCTTTGTTCTGAGCAAGCAAGCCTCATTCACGAGAACGTTGATATACGGAAGACCGTTCTGGCTATTCGTGCATTGCCAAACCTACAATCTGTACAGAGCGACGAGATCCTTTCTAGGCCAAAACACAACTTCTTTGACGCACTTTCGGATGTGCAGGAGTCGCCAGCTCCATTTTTATCGCGCCTCCAGCGGGCAACGCTCCTAAAATACCCTTTCGTGCTCTACGATTCCCACAAGCTAGATGTTTCCTCTTCGGATACTGCTCGGTCTCTGGGATGCATGATTAGTGCAATGAGTCGACTTGATGGACCTTCTCGTCTTCGAAGTATCGCCATCAACTCAATCCCGTGGTGCTTCTGGCAGCGTGACCTGGAGATCTCTTACTGGGACTATTATCAATTCATCGTACCCAAGGCATTGCAAAACGTCCGTGACATGAACATACGTTTCCGCATTGATTATCTGGGCGACTATTCACGTGATCCCACCTCCGTACTCCATCAGATTGTCTCGTTCCTGTCAGTTGCGCAGCAGGTTGAAGTCCTGAAACTCACATTTTACAACGCGGACAATACTGCCTACGAGGATGCGCTCAGACTTCTGGAGTGGGAGCACAGACTCCCGGACGTGTCAGAGGTGTTCAAACAGATTACATGGTCAAATTTGAAGTGGCTCAAGCTCGGCACGTGTGCAATGAGTGAAGATGCTTTTCTGGGATTCATCCGTCGTCACATCCGAAATCTAAAGACGTTCGAAGCCAACATTCTACACATGACGGACCTATCAAAGTCTTGGCAACACGCAATGGAGACAATCGCTCCCGTCATTACCCGGACTGATGTACGGATTAAGAGGCTGCAGGACGAAGAGCTCAAAAGCAACGCGATGGCCGATCGCCACTTGCCTCGGAAAGCTGCCACAATGCGGCAGAAAGCCTACCATGTTGGCTTATCTGAGTACCTGAGACTTGGTGGCAAAGCCCAGTATCCTATCTGGGGTCAGCTCGATGACCCGACGTCTGAATCTTGATGAGAGCCAGCTACAGGTCACATTTATGGCTGAAGCCCCTATCGGCATCGCCGAGTGAGGCATCAGACCATCGAGGCCATGTGGTCGCCGCGTGGCAGCGAATGAGAAGCCTGTATTTGTGATGCTCTGCATAATACAGTCCCCCTTACAGCGGCGAAGGCAGCCTCGCGCCAAAACCTTATAAAACGTCATATTCCCAACTGTTGATTGTTTTCTCCGGTTCTCACGTGGACTATGGCCTCACAAGCTACCGATCTATGGCTGCATATCAGCTTCCATTGTGACATCCAGACTCTGAAGAGTTCACGGTTTGTCAGTCGCGCTCTCAACGATGTGGCCTCAAGAGCGCTGTTCCAAGAAGTCTACGTCGCTATCTTCAATCATTCTGTCCATGAAATATCTCACATAGCAGACCACTCCGTCCTGCGCCTTTACGTAACAAATACGAATTTGCGCACCGTTGCTGGACGAAGGCTACTGTATCTATGAGAAAAGGAAGGAATCACTAGGCCTATCTACAGACGCCACACACAGCAATGAAGGGCGCCATAAGCCATATATAAAGTTATCGCAAGCGATTTTCAAGCAGCACCATCCATCGTTCCTCTGCTCAGAAGAACGTCAAGTGCCTGTGACCCCAACGGCGGACTGAATTCATTGCCGGAGGAATACACTTAGCCATAGACTCCCTCCCCTTCGCATTATCAAACTCTTCAGACCTTCGCACAGTAACTTCATACGACAAACACAGACACCTCATGCGTCATCACGGCTCCCTGGAAACAGATTTCAATGCACCGCTACCGTTTATGTCGCGTCTACAACGGGAAACCCTTCTCAAGAACCCATTTTAAGACTCTTACACAATGAATTTCCATTACGAGCCAGCTCCAACGATGCTACCACTATACTATCTATTCCAAGCACTCGGTAATTGGACAAGCAAAGGAAGAGATCTCACTATTGATGCACTGCCCTCGTGCTACTGGAACCACAACTTCTACCTTTACCAACTCGCCTACACAAATCTCTTCCTAGCCAAAGCCTTTCCCAACCTACAAAAGCTGACCAGTCGCATCTGCGTAGGCCTATTCAACCCACAATCAGAATGGCCCGAATCAATTCCAGGCCAAATGCGCGAATTCCTCGCCTAAGCCACAAACATCTCAGTCCTACATGTCGAATTCCAAATTCCAAACAATATGAATAGTATACCATCCCCGGCTGGGATCCGTCTCAAAGAAATATCGACGTCTCTAGGATCTTCTTTCCTTTCACTACCCACGCCTCAAAGCTCTCGCGAATTTCCTGTGGCTTCGACCTCAGAAAATTCGTCCAGTTCATGCTCCGACACACATCGAACTTAGAGTCCTTTATCACTGTGCACTTAGAGACGGTGTACGAGGCGAGCCGGTGGCAGCCAGCTACGGAGAGGATTGCGCCGGTGATGGGGTGGAGGTCTACTGAGATGGCGCTCCAAAGGGATAAAGAGATTACCTAGAGGGTTACGCAAGATTTACTTTATAGAGAGGAAGATGATAACTTGCGAAATGTATGGGCGTATAAAGATGGTGTGGTGAGATACCTCGTGCTAAAGGGACGAACAGAGTATCCGTTTTGGGGTCAAGACCCGCCAGATTCAAGTCACTGAGCGAAAGAGGATTCGGAATGCACAGTTAGACCATGATAAGGAGTGTCATCGCTATTTGGACATATCGAAACAGCTCAGAGCGCCAACGTAGGTCGAATCAAATCCAAAGACCGAGTGTTTCTACAACTACCCTACATCTTCCGTATCTCACAATCTCGTCCCCATGTTAACATGCACACTCTTCGCATTCGTATACGCCCTCAACCCCTCCTCACCCAACTCCCTCCCGATCCCACTCTGCTTAACGCCCCCAAACGGAATCCTAAAATCACTATCATTACTCGAATTAACCCACACCATACCCGCCTCGATCGCCCTCGCAACTCTATACGCTTTAGTCAAATTTTCCGTAAAAAGTGCACTACCCAACCCGTAAGTGGTATCATTCGCCCTCTCTACAGCTTCTTCTTCGTTTTTGAAAGATGAGATGACGACGAAAGGGCCAAAGACTTCTTCGCGGTAGATTCTCATATGGTCTTTCACCCCTGTGAAGACCGTGGGGGCGATGAAGAAACCTTTACCGCCGGCATTCTTGTGGGCTTCGCCGCCCATGGCGAGGGTTGCTCCTTCGGATTTTCCGGACTCAATGTAGCTCAACACCTTCTCGTACTGCGCCTTTGTGACTTGAGGGCCTTGGAATGTGGATTCATGGAAGGGGTCGCCGACTTGGCTCACGCTTTTGACCTGCTCTTTGAACAGCTCAACGAACTTGTCGTAGATGCTTTCTTCGACCAGGATTCGGGAGGTTGCGGTGCAGATTTGGCCCATATTTGACATTATGCCGACGTGGCTCCACTTCACAGCCTGATCGAGATCGGCATCCGCGAAGACGAGGAGAGGACTTTTGCCTCCTGTCTCCAGAGTGATATTTTTGAGATTGATGGAGGCCATCTTCATGATCTGCCGTCCCGTGGCTGTTGAGCCTGTGAAAGCGATCTTGTCGATATCGAGATGGCTTGCAATTGCCGCTCCGGCTTCTTTGCCGTGACCGTTGAGGATATTGACCACCCCAGGCGGGAAGCCAGCCTCCTTGATGAGTTGCGCGAAATACAAAATACTCAACGGCGTCTGCTCAGCCGCCTTGATCACGACTGTATTTCCACAGGCCAAGGCAGGTCCCAGCTTCCAAGCTGCCATCGCCAACGGGTAATTCCACGGTATGATCTGCCCACAGACACCCAGTGGCTCGCGCATTGTATATGCAAATTTATCCGGATTCGTATTTATAACCTGCCCATGGATCTTATCTGCGTAGCCACCATAGTAGCGTAGCGTGCCGGCTACCCCAGCAACGTCTTCTGTGAGGGCAACCTGGTATGGCTTTCCGTTGTCCCACGTTTCGATTGTAGCGAGGGTCTCAGCGTGTTTTTCGACGAGGGAGGCAAGTTCGAGCATGAGGTTGCCGCGGTCTGTGGAGGGAAGATCACGCCATGAAGGATGTTTGAAGGCTACACGGGCAGCTTTCACGGCGGTGTCAACGTCGTGCGTGGAAGCTGCATACACGGATGCTATCTCTGTTTCGTCTCTATATAACAGTGAGTTTATGGTGATATCTTTCAAATTATCTCTTGGCTGCTCTCCAAGGCTTACGTTGGGTTGATGCTTGTGATCTTCTCTCCAGAGCTTGATTTGACAAATTCATTGTTGATGAAGAGGCCTATTGGCTGCTTGTACTCACGGCCGTTGGGAGCTTTCAGGTTGACGAAGAGGTCCGACATAATGGTCAATCCGGTGCTGGAGCTGGTAAAGTTGTAGTGTGATAGATTAACGTTTATGCGGGAAAGAGTTCGAGGTTGTCGAGGAAGAAGACATGCCCCGCAGAGGGGTACTGTGACAGCTTTCAACGGTGCAGATCGATAACGATAGAAGGGATACAACTTCCTGATCGATCATAGCTCGAAGATGCACGATGACAAGAAAATTTTCCGCGTGGAAGTTTCGCGGCCGATCCCGTCCTGATGGCTTCGCCTTCGAAGCTGCCAAATGCCTGTCATGTTCTGGCCTGTGGATGTTGAATAAATACGGTTCTTTTGGCTATTATCGGTATGAAAGGCATGCTGCATACTTGCGTACAAAAAAGCCCCTTGATATATGTTCAGCTCACGATAATGTCAATCAAATCTCTAAGAAGGCATCAATTCATGATTTCCTATGTATCGATGTCAGTGCCATCCCATGTTTTGCCAAGAATTCTAGACTTACACTGGCAAATTTACTCCTCGCGCGAATTCGTGGCCCAAAGAAGACCAAGACCCACGGAACTACTGTGAGGAGCGCTCCAACGCCTCCCAAGAAGCTGGAAGCTCCAGCGAAAGTCATTTGCGTAAACATCGCATCGGTGACTAGAGGAAACACACCGCCAAGCATGTTTCGGCAAAAGGATTGTGCTGCCAATGCTGAGCTGGCGTATCGATGGTACGTGTCCGCGAGGTAATTAAAGACTGCAAGATAAATCGAGAAGATGCCCATTGTTGCGCATCCTACCGCCAGCGTAGGAACGATCCAGTGCACTGAGGAGGAGGAAGTCCATCCGAACCAGAAGAGGCCGATAGGTAGGAGAGCGCTTTCCACGCAGCTGAAGTACAGTCGTCCTTCGGGGGTTGATGAGAGCTTGTCGTAGTGCTTTGCAACTTTCTCTTGGTAAATGCTGAGGACTGTAGCAAATAGAGCTCCGACACACATAGCTATCGCCATTAATTATGTTGGCGTAGTAGCATAAAAGGGCCTTACCAGCGAACACTGCTCCATTCTGCTTGGTATTGAAACCGTGATATTTGGTAAATCCAAGCGGAATCGCGGAAAAGGTCAAGTACAATACGGCCCAGCTGAATGCCACCCAAAGAGAAAAGAAGAATACTACTGGTTCAGTTAACAGTAAGTCTGTCACATGTCAGTATACTGGCGGAGGATCAGTTTTGAATTGACGGACGAAATGGCCGGTAGACAGAGACGCCAATCATTTTCGCCAAGCCTTCCCTTTCTTCGTCTGATTTGACTTTCCATCTGATTCTCTGGCTCTGCTTCTTCCCATCATCCAGCGGTATGTCAAACCCAATTAGACCTGTCTTTTCCCTGGCCTCATACCAAGTATTAAGGAGTCCTGCTCTTCGGCTCAGAAGCACACTGCCCCGAGTTTCTTTGAAGAAGACAGTCACAGCCAGGATGAGAAGCCCGCAGTCGATGACTTGGACGTAGAATACCCATCTCCAAGATATGTATTGTGAGATGAAACCTGATACGAGAGGACCCAAACCTGTACCAAATAAGGCGGCGCCTGAAAAAAGAGCCATAGGTGTATTCCTGTCTATGATTTCTCGTCAATCATGCAGTTGCCTTACGGTATACTGCTTGCCGCTCACCTTCTGTATGATACATATCACTAACAACACCACCTACCATTGTCGAAAAGGTACTTCCTCCGACACCTGCAAAGAAGCGAGCAACAAGCATACCGGGATAAGACGTAGTAACAGCGCAGCAGAGCTGACAGATGACGAAAAGGATTCCTGTAGCAATGAAAACTGGTCTCCTTCCATTCAATTCAGAGAAGGGTGCCAAAACCATTGGGGCAATGGCAAAACCTGTTGTGAATGTCGTGATCCCGACGTAGATGGCCACCTCGCTGACATGCCAGTACTCGGACATCTGCTGGGAAGCAGGACTGTAAGAGCCTGCGGTGTAAGCTGTCACGACTGTTATTGCACATGAGAGCCAGGTAATGAAAGTCTTTCGAGATTCGGGCCATGTGAAAGGTGATACGCAGTTTCTGAGATCTGGAGCCTCTGGTGCAGGCGAGCCATCTTGTGCTGGTCCGAGACTAGTCAGTGGAGGCAACTCAGTCTCGAACGTCAAGTAGTGATAGACAATGGGCTCATTAGCTGTTAGAGAGCATGGCACTGTCTCTCCAGCTGTACCGAATTTCTCTCCTAAATTTCCCAAAGAGGCATGTTCCACAGCACTGACTGGACCTCCGTCGCTGTCATAAGAGTTAACCTGAGATGACTCAAGAGGCAGATTTATCTCCGGCGATGCCATGACTTGTTTAGCCAATGCCAGCAGAAGGTGAAGGGCTTGGATACCTAACAATAAAAGGGCGATGGAAGAGTCGATGTAAACAGAAGGAAAAACGTAGGAGGACAGATACAAAGACTTGACTGAACATAGCTAAAGGTTGGGTGGAACATTACTACCGAAAGCTTGCTATAAATTGTGGGTGGGGGTGGGGTTGGCGTGGATCTATAAGGTATGTTTATTCCCGGAACCAATGTCCTAGTTTTTTTTATCTAATCACAGGCCTTCTCGTGGTTGACAGGACGATTGTAGTATACTTGTATCTAATCTTTCGATTTTCGGAAGTCGATGACAGTCAGAAGTGGGATGTGAGGGGATGGTAAGGTAAGCTTTGCCACATAGATGACGTGCCTGCAGTTAAAACGGTTCTTGCAGAACCTTAGCTGCAATTGCGTGATAGCCGTTTGGTAATCCTTGGCCCTTGCTCCAGAACAATAAAGTAAGGACAGTGCTCCACCCACGATCAATCGAGCATTGAACACATTACGATCACTTTGGGAAATCCTTCTGTTAGCCGACCGTTTGACAAGAAAGCAGACCTCACCGCAACGGAAATGGGTTCTACAGGAGAAGACCGCCCAGCGCCGTAAGTTCACACCAAATTGTACAGCCGAAAGACTTGCTGACTGCAGAGCCAGTCTGCGTCTTGGATCGATTGCTCCCAATTTCCAAGCTGAAACCACCAACGGTCCCATCGACTTCCATGAGTACGTTCGTGTCCCCTTGCCTCATGCAAACTTGATACTGACAGCAGAACAGGTTCATCGGTGACGAGTGGGTCGTGCTGTTCTCGCACCCCGAAGATTACACACCTGTCTGCACCACCGAGCTCGGAGCTTTCGCCAAATTGGAGCCCGAATTCACCAAGCGCGGCGTCAAGCTGATCGGTCTCTCCGCCAACACGATCGACTCACACGGAGGATGGATCAAGGATATCGACGAGATCTCCGGCAGTAATCTGAGATTCCCAATCATCGGAGACAAAGAGAGAAAGGTGGCCTATGCATACGATATGTTGGATCACCAGGATATCACCAATGTTGACCAGAAGGGCATCGCCTTCACCATCCGAAGCGTTTTCGTTATCGACCCGAAAAAGACCATCCGCCTTATTTTGTCATACCCAGCCTCCACGGGCCGCAACACGGCCGAAGTCCTGCGCGTGGTCGACTCGCTGCAGACCGGCGACAAGAACAAGATCACGACGCCCATCAACTGGATCCCAGGTGATGATGTGATTGTGCACCCCAGCGTCAAGACTGAGCAGGCAAAGGAGCAATACCCGAATCTGAGGATCGTTAAACCATATCTGCGATTCACCCCCTTGCCAAAGGAGCAGACCAGTGCAGCGGTATAAAGGGGGCCGGCAGGCAAAGCATTCGGGCGTACACGGTTGGATGGCGAATTCAAAAGCGCTTTAGCATGTCACAATCTTTGCTCTCCCAGTCAGTCAAATTAGCACGAATCAAACTTATTTGTTGTCTGTATCACGATAACTCCATTGCCTGATGGATTTGGGTTGAGTCTCGGGGATTCAGACGGAGCCAAGGGGTTTGCGGAGATTTGCTTGGCAGTCGGCAGATCTTTCCCCTTTTCAGCCTCGGCTGCGATTAGATAGCACCGATCCAAACAGGCTGGAGAACTTCAACGGCTATTCACTGCCCTCTGCCCTTGCAGATACATACTACCTTAACTTCTCGTGCGCTCAGTCGCATTGCGCAAGGGCTATTGTTACCTCTTTGTATCCCTTCGAGTACAATTCAATTACGACATCAATTCGCACCAGCATACGCGGTCGTTCCTGCTTGGTGCGCAAGGTTCAAGACAGGGGAAAGCAGGTTGCCGAGAATTGACCAAGGGTCAAAGAGAGAAGGAACGAACTCGCCGTCTTCGCCGAATCCATCAGTAACGCTGAAACACAGCCTGATTAAGAGCAAGAGCAAGGAGGCTGGGCCTCGCTCGGTTCGAGGGGTGAGCTGCTCTCTTGACACCTGCATGATGCAAATCCATATGTTCCTATGAGTGAACCCTACCCCGGATTTTGCTCTTCTTCCTCTATTCTTCTTTGCATGAACACTCGTGGCCAATTGGTTTTCGAGGACTACCCAAAGCTTACAATGTTCTTAACAGGTGCTCAACGCGCCGACTCGGCGCTTAGGCCAGCCTTGGACCTCAAGCTGAATCACTTCGACCCTTTTGGACCTCCAGTGAAAAAGACGACGCCTAGTCAGCTCCGGATACTTGCTCAACAATCTGCTTCTGCTTCGCCGACTCGTGAACCTGCGCCCTCGCTACAGCTCTCAGCCCCAATACATACTTCCTATTCGAGAGCGTTCGCCTATGAAGCAGGCTTCAGCAAGCGCAAACCCAGACATGTCCCCATTATCATACCACCCAACGTTATTGATGCTGTCCTGAAAGAATTACCAACGTCAGAAAAATATTCCGAGCCTATCTCACTACCAACCCCACGAGCAACACCCAGACTTACGTACGACTTCACGAAATCGGAGGCCTTCGAGGTGCCAAATCCCATACCCCGGCCACAATACAGACGCATTGTAATTCCAGATTTTGCTCAACCCCACGGGATCACGCCCCCAACCCCTCCAAGCAGTAACGAGAGTACTCCTCGAGCGTCACACGTCGCACCACATTCATGTAAGTTGATCTTCACCGAAATGTCGCGACCTACTACGAGTGGAAGCCGGACCAGCACGCTCGACTCCAATGCCTCCGCACCTTCGCCTCAGCAGATGTATACCGATCGCTTCAAGCCATCATCGAGTACATACCTGGCGGACATGAACAGCAGCAGCGAATCCAGCCTTCAAGACCAAGTATCTAATGATGGACAAGCCAATGCAGAACCCATGATGAAGCCACCAAATGGTGTGGAGGCCATGGCGCAAAAGGTGGAGCCTTCACCTATGGTGAGACAGCTACATACCCCTACGTCTACCAATGGGACTACGAATCTATCGGGTCTGGTCTGCAATGTACACAATTGTACAGGAAAACAACCACGTGCACAGGTGGGAGCTACAACTACAATCTTAGGGGACAAGCTGTACGTGTTTGGGGGTCGAGTTCTCAACCGCAGGCAGCCTCAGCTTACCGCGGATCTATACGAGTTGGACCTCGTGCGCCGACACTGGACGAAGCTCGAGACAAGTGGAGATATTCCTCCGCCAAGATACTTTCATAGCGTATGCGCGTTGGGCGACACGAAACTCATATGCTATGGTGGCATGGCTCCAGCACCAAACCCCGCACATAGCAATCCCGGACAGCCACAAGGCACTTCGATGGGCGAGCAAGCTGATACGCAGGTCATGTCGGATATACACATCTATGACGCCCAAACCCGTGTATGGACGCACGTTGCGACCGCGAACACACCGCAGGGACGTTACGCACATTGTGCTGCCGTGCTTCCATCATTAGCGACTTTCACAAGCGCAAACGCCCCTCTTTCTGCAATACACCACAATCCACCCTCTGCATCATCTCCGAACCAAGGCACTCTCGGCATGGCATTGGACGGGACAGGAGGAGCAGAGATGGTGGTAGTGGGAGGTCAAGATAGTGCTAATCATTACATTGAGCAAATCAGTGTCTTCAACCTGCGGAGTCTCAAATGGACAACGACATCGACTTTAGGTAGAAGTTGTGGGGCTTACAGGAGTGTCGTGGCACCTTTGACAAGCCTCCCAGCTTCAAAGATTGGGAATGGCCCAGAGGCCGAGGATGTGAATGGAGCGACAAGGAGGTCAGACCGAGCAGATTCGGATTCTTCGATGCTCATTTATTCGAATTACAATTTTCTGGATGTCAAGTTGGAACTTCAAGTCCGACAAGCTGATGGCTCATTGGTGGAGAAGCCCATGACTGGACAATTTTCACCTCCAGGACTTCGATTTCCTAATGGTGGAGTGCTCGACAATCATTTCGTTGTCAGTGGAACGTATCTCACCTCATCCAAACAAGAGTATGCGCTTTGGGCTCTGGATCTAAAGACTTTGACATGGAGTCGCATTGACGCAGGTGGAGGTGTATTCAGTCAAGGGAGCTGGAACAGGGGCATCCTCTGGCCTCGCCGTAATACTTTCGTCATCCTCGGGAATCGGAAACGAAGTCTGGTCGAAGACTACAACCATCGTCGGATCAATTTTGCAAATATCTGCATGGTCGAACTGGAAGCCTTTGGCCTTTACGATAATCCCCAGCGAGCATGGCCAACGTCTAATTATCCTTCTATCAGCGCCCCCGTCCTCCCGCCATCTGTCTCTCTCAAGACTACATCTATTGCTCGACCATTGCCTAGTGCAGCAATAGATCTTGGTCTCATGGCAATGAACCTGCGGGACCTAGCCGATATGGATCTCGTTGCTATTGGCGGAGAACGTATTTCCGTCAACTCATATCTCCTTGCCCGACGGTGGGGGCCTTTCTTCGTCCAGCTCTTGCGTGATAGTACGGCAACCACCGCCTCTTCCTTTGGAAATGATGCTTCCTCGTCATCAGATGGTGGTACTTTGCGGCCTGGCCATTTGATGAACCCTTCATATATGACCTCTCGCAATTCATCCATAACAATAACCCCCAGCATAACAACCGCCGCCTCAATAGCCCCTTCAAACGCCCCTTCTAGCCTAACCGTCAACTCGAATTCCACCAACGCAACTCTCTCGTCAAACAAAACCCTTGATCCTCCCACACCTCATACGCTACCCGCTAATTCACGACCACGGCAACTTTACCTCCCCCACACCCTCCTCACCATTCGCGCCCTCGTCCACTACCTCTACAGTAGCTCTCTTCCGACTCCTCCACATCAACTCTGCACCCCCCAAATCCTCTGCTCACTCCTCCAGCTCGCCCGACCTTACCGTGTCGACGGCTTACTAGAAGCAACCGTCGAGCGACTCCACCAAATTCTCGACGGCCGCAACGCAGCCGCTCTCTTCAACGCCGCAGCAATGGCTGCCGGCGGCGGTCGCGGCACTGGCGTCGCCTTCAGCAAAGAAGGCGAAGAAGAAGTCGATGACCTCACGCAAGGTGGTCTAATAATTTCACGCCCTCGGTCGCAGCCTCGAAGAACAGAAAGCGAAAGCGGAAACGAAACGGGCAGTGAGGTCTCTGGCAGCGAAATCAGCAGTAATGCTACTAGCGAAAGCGAGACTGATTGTGCTGCTGGGGAGAGTGGGAGTAAGACCGCTGTTAGTGGTGCGGATGAAATTTGGGCTGGGGGGGTTAGTTGTGTGGTTGGGTTACAGAAACGGGGGCTGAGAGGGTTGATGGAGGGGAGGAGGGCGAGGGAGAGGGGGCAGGGGGTTGGGAGGCTTACTAATGGGACGTCGGGGACGCCTGTGATCGCAGGTAATGCTAATGCTGTTGCGGGTGCTAATGCGAATGTCAACGGGAATGGTGTTGGGTTGGGGATTGCTTGATTTGCTGATGGAGCATCGATGGAGGTTATTATCCCTCATGGGCGACGCATACTAATGATCTTGGAAATGAAATGAAACCTTACTAAAGAGATGGAGCGCAAGCATGGGATATTAGGGTCATGAGTAAAGTAAATAGATTACAGATGAGCAGATATCGGAAACGTTTGGCAGGCTTTGGTGCCTTGCTTTCGAAGAAATCATTTCGCAGGCCTCAATGTCCTTGCTAAAAACATTTGGATTACCGCCATGCATCTGAGCAGCGGCATGCGCGCAATGATGATCCTGCTAGAATCCAGAGATCCCAAGCTATCTTGGGTAGCTGCAAGTGCTTTCACCTGCCTTATCCTGATAGCATCCACACCACGCTATTCAATGCAATCAACAATTCTCAAAGTAGAAACCACAAACCTCGCGCCCCACTTATTGTTCTACCTATTCGCTGTCACCATCCTCAACATACCTGGGCCCATCATCCTGGCCCCCCGCATAACCCGGCGTCTCCGGCTGCCCACTATACGGCGTCGGCGCATCGCCGCTAAACTTCGGCGTCTGGGCTCCCCCCAATGCAGCGGGGGTACCTCCCGGACCCCCATATCCAGCATTTGCCGGATGCGCACCTGGCGTAGGCGCAGTGGTGAAATCTTTTCCTGGGGTTGGAGCATCGTAGGCTCCTCCTCGCGGAGCAGGGGTTGGGTAGTTTTGATTCCCTGAGGCGCCGGGGGTGTGGTAAGTGGGTGGTACATAGGCTGGGGTTTTGGGGCCTGCGTCAGCGGCAAGGGAGGAGTAGGAGGAAGCTGTGGCCGTGGCATTCCAGGCAGGGGTACGGGTGGAGGTGGTGGAGCCGTAGACCGTGCGAGAGCCGTCGGCGTAGGGATCTACGGTTTTTGACCCGTCGTTGGAAGTGGCGAAGTAAGCGGGGGTGCGGCCACCGGTGGGGTTGGAGGCGTAGGCTGGTGCTGGGGAGGGTGTTAGTGGGTTGGTAACGAGGGGAATAGGGGAGAATTTACTTCGTGCGCCGGCGCCCCAGGATGGTGTGCGTCCGTTGCCTATTGGTAGTGGGGTTCGACCGCCTGACCAGTCGGGGACTCGTCCTGGCGTTGCACCTCCTAGGTTGCCGGAGAAGCCACCGCGGCCGCCGTCGCCTCGCCCGCGAGAGCCGGAAAAGCGGCTGTAGTCAACGTTTTGACCTGTCAGAGGGCTGCCGAGAATTAGTGTGACAACTGAAGGATGGGGGAGATTCGACGTACTCTTTGAAGCCAAGGGTATCCTTCGGCACGCTGATAGTCTTACTCTTCGTGTGTAGTTCCACCCGTGCATCTAGATCAGTAGTGTCCTTGACGATACCAAGCAAGCCTTTGTAAGGCCCCTTTCGGACGGTGACAGTCTGCCCCAAAGCCCTATCCCGACCAAATGACTTCGGTGGTGCCATTGTTGCATTACCGTTTGCGCCTTTTCTCGCCATTGCAGGATTCATCTTGTTGAGATCAGGTCCGGTGGTGCCACCTTGGGCGACTCTCCCACCTTTGGCTGCAACGGTGGCAACATTGTTGGCTCGTACCACGGAGATACCAGAATCCTCAGTCTGCTCGCGGTTGTGGAGGAAAAGGAAAGATCGGAAGATGTGCAGGATGACACCTTGCTTCTGCTCACCACCGATCTCTCGGACGGTGTCGTCTGTTCTGATTTCTGACCCATTTCGATCGGTGGCAACAGCATTCCGCCGCTTCTCGATCTTGTTCGATATTTGTGAAGGCATGACAGACCGTGTGGAGCTGTTTTGGTCTAAAACTCGTAATGACTCACGATCCACCTTGGTAACGCAGGCGACTGTTGCAGCATCAAGTTGCACCAGGTCGTGGATGTCGTATCTTCCAAGTCCACCTGCTACCCCTGAATCACTTGCTTCTCTCACATCTTTGCTGAAGACTGTAATCTCTTGCATGCTAAGATCACTCAAGAGTGTGACCTGATCAGCCTTGATACTGACCACCATACCAACTTCATCTCGATATCGGCTTCCACCAATAACTTTGACATGGTCACCTTCCCTAAAGCGTTTTCGAAGACCTTTTACTGGTACTTCGATGCTTTGGCCGGCAAGCTCCCCTTCGGTTACGCCAATTGTTACAATGTCGCCTCGAACGGCTGTTGCTTTTCCGAAAACGCCCTGTTGTTCGCCTTCGTAGACCTCAACTGTGTCCCCTGGCAAGTAGTTCTCACTTGAGGTGTTCTTTTTCAACGTCTGGGCAAGAGCAGCCAAATCAAGGTTCTCCGTTCCGTCTTCTGTACCCGCAGAGAATCGGCTGACCTCTTCCAGCGTTGGATTCACATTCTCGGTTTGCAAATGCTGAATTTTGAAATCCTTGATCAAAAAGCCGTTAACGTAGTTTTCACCCATGTATTGCCAATGTTTCTTGTCGAAAGTGGATACCTGTGCGAGGTGTTTGATATGTTTCTTCCGGGCCTCAACATCGCTGAAAAGTCGCGGAGGAGGTCTGACTGCCGTATTATTGAGACCTATTGCGCCCTGTCTCTTGCGCTTTTGAGCTTCCCCCCTTATACTGCCATCTACCATGGGACTAGTATCTTCGTTCTGTCCGTAGTCTAGGCGCGGCACGATTCGCAATGACGCCTCAAGTCCGTTGGTCTCCACATCATCAATTTGGGCCAAGTCACCACTATATTTCCCCCGCTTTATTCGGACGTAACCACCTGCTTGTAACTGCTGGCTCTTGGTGACTCGTAGTAACTCGGGCATCTCCTTAATTGGGATTAGGGTGACCGAACTCCTGGGATACACATTCATGATTCCCTCCAGAGCTGTATAAACGTCGGCTTGCTTGCGCGCTTCAATATAGACATAGCCCTGCATGGTGCGGCCACGTTCAAGAGCAGATATTATCGGCACAGGTTTCTTCGTACCGGCCCTCTCTTCAACTCTCTTCATGAGAGCATAGACAACTTCCCGCTCTTTTCCGGGTTTGCATTTGACACCCCATATGCTAGGATCATCCACACTGGGGAGTAGCAGTCGCTTTGGCACTGTGACGGCATCAGTAGTAGCAGCCTGCCTGCGACCGTATTTTTCTCTCAGCAGCTGCGCTTGCTTTTCCGCGTCTAGCTGAATGGCAGCTTCCCGTTTACGATCAAGCTCTCTATGCCGCCTATCATCATTGGCAGCGCCCTCTGGGAGTTCAATAAGATCGTCTGGATGTGTTTCCGCAATGAACCCCTCCCCGTGACCCTCTTCATCCTCTTCATCGCCCTCGTCCTCCTCGTCGACCTCAGCTTCGACATCAAGGAACTGATTTCTGGGATCCCGACGCATTCTCTTTCGTGGTCGACCCTAGTCCATCTGTGAGCATTGGTCATGAAAGGTTGCAAAGAATAGGGCATACAGAGACAGCTTCCTCCTCATCCTCGTCCTCGTCTTCCTCTTGCTCTTGCTCCTCTTCTTCCTCGTCCTCATCACCTTCACGGTCCACGCCCCCGATATTGTCGCCTTTAGCATCGTCGTCATCTTCCTCTCCGCGGCCACTCGAGCCATGGATATTGCCTTGCCGGCCGTTCACTCTAGGCGATGCTTCGTCGTCCTCCTCATCACCACTCTGCTGTCCCGAAGAAGAACGCCGTTGCTGGGGCCCGCTTGGCTTTGTGGGTTTCCCTGCCTCTTTATCAGAGTCGCCAGCAGTATCATCGTCTGAGTCATTAGCAGGTGCTGGATTGAAGTTGTCGTCCTCGGATTCGGAGCCAAAGTCTTGGTTCAGGAGGGCAGCAGACATCTTGACGTTGAATCGTGAGCTGCACTCGAGGTCGGTGCCTCCTCTCCGTTTTCATTCAGTGCCGAGAGTTGTCGAGGATGTTTATTCAGGTCGACGAGTTTGAACGCATTCCGAACAGAAGATGTCAATTGATTGGTCAACGCCTGAAGCGTGCTTTCGGAATAGCTCCCGCAACTCTAGCGCGCTTTTCAGTCGCATTTTTGACATTGTACTTGATATATTCACTTCCACGACTTCACCACTATGCGAGTGCGCATATTACCTTAGCTCAAGCTGCATGCGATAAGTATCTAATGTTTAGCTCACCGTCGATGCCACAGCCGAATATCTGGAGTTACAGTGTTAGCCGTATGGTGGTGGCAGTGTCTCGCTCAGCCCCAGGTAGGCGTGCCATGGTGATGCAAACTCCACCCATCGACAACAGATCCGCGAACATTCGGATCTGAATGTGCGCATTGTTAGAAAATGAGACATGCGATCCATCGGTACACTCCGAATGGCACATAGCCTGTTTCAGAGGGTTTGCGCCTCCTACGAGCAGGGCTTGGTCCATCATTGACAGTGGAAATACATGCGATCTTCTCGCAATACTGTCCTCTATGGAAATAAAGTACTAGCCTAATGCAAGGCTTGGCCACCTTGGCCTTCCCTTATTGCGGCAAGGCTCAGACTTGCTCGATGTAGATACCCTTTCTGGCAGTGTTGTTCCCTAACGAGGCATTGTCGGATCCTTCTTACTATGCCATTCAATATATAGAGAAGGCCCCCTCCCCCGTGATTTGTTCATCTCCGTTTGTTTCAAATCAAGTCTCCAAGTATTTTAACATGAGTTTATCGTTCGAAAATCTCCCACATACTCAGACTCGACCTCAGCGTGATTGGTCACCTCGCTTCCTTAATGCCGTGAAAGGCCTAGTGCACCGAGCTTCAACCGGATCTATACGCCCGGGAAGCGCACATAGCAATACTGATATCCTTCATTCATGCTCTTGCCGAAGCTCTCAGACCAGCTCCACACAGCAGATACTGTGGAAACGTCGTGGCCAGACACCGGGAATGGACGACTACCTGACATTGTCTCAATTAGAAGATGTTTGGGGTTCCCAGGACTCATACCTGGGTTTTATCGATGTACCTCAGAATGCTACCCAATACACCTTCCAAGATGCAGTTGAAGCTCCTGTGATAACGAAGCACAACTTGATCGATTGGCCTGCCGAGGCGCAGCCACGACCCCCTCCGCCGCCAAAAGGTTCAGTGCCACGAATCCAAGATCATGATGATCCAAATGTCATCGATGGATCGGTCCATCCAGCTCTACGACCTGAACCTTACCTATCAGACAATGACTCGCTAGCGAGACAACAACGGCTACCGCCTCCTCCACTTGCTATAATTGTCCCTGAAACGACTTGGATATAGAGCCGAAGTTAAAGCTTGACTAATTCGCCATGTGGGCAAGGGATCCAGGAAACCACGAAGAGGCGAAGGTTTAAGAAC
>JAABUW010002019.1_pt1 | contig 31760 bp, 61 predicted proteins | sample 5560081 | NCBI WGS metagenome assembly JAABUW01 (sample SAMN10711882, study PRJNA513363) | rock metagenome | isolation source: Antarctica rocks | place: Antarctica: Victoria Land, Knobhead sud | reverse complement strand
GCCTCAGCGTCTGACGCATCGGAAGGAGCGGCTGCCATTGCCCCATCCTCCTCACGCCGTGCGCGCGCCAGCTGCGACAGCGCAGCGAACTGCGTCGTGCCAGTCACGCCAGCTGGCTCCTGCATTATGGCACATTTCACGACCATCAGCCGCAAGCACACCAATGCCTTCCAGATGCGCTAACGTTGCGCCTGGCAGAATTTGTTTCAGCTCTCCAATCCCAAAAGGGAGGAGCAAGTTGGTCACGATGGCAAGGATACCAACTCACAGCCGTGGCCCATCAGATAAGAACGGCCGCACCTCGCCGGAAGGCTGCAGGGTGTGCAGGTCGATGAGCAGCGGCAGCCCGGGTGACACCATGGTGAAGTTGCCAGGCGAGATGTCCCCGTGGACCTTGCCAGCGGCCGCCAGGCGCGACACGCAGAAGAGCGCCAGGAAGCAGAACGTCAGCAGCTGCGCCGTAGTCTCCGGCGCCACTGCCTCGCCGCGCGGGCCCACGGTCAGCAGCCGCCTCCCGTCGCTGGTGGTTGCAAAGCCGAAAGTGTGCGCGATTCCCAGCACCGCTGCGACGCTCTCGAAATTTGCCAGCTGCATAAGAATGGTCGTGTCAATTGACAGGACAAGCAGAAGAGGCTGGCACTCGTGGCTGGCCATGCAGTCGCTGATGTCTCTCCAGGTGAGAAGATGCTGCACTCAGTGCGCCTGCTGCACGTACGACACAAGAAGGCCACGCACCCACTTGCATGCCCAGAAATGCTGCACATGATCCTGCTGTATTGCCTCAGTTGAAACAGCCAAACACACACCCACCTCCTTCTGCAGGTGGCCCTCCAGGCCGCCCTTCAGCGCAATCGGCGTGCCATTCGGCAGCAAGCCGCCCAGGACAGCTGCAAAACGGCTGCTGCTGCCGCTGGGCGCGGCCTCTGCAGCTGCCGAGCTCGCGGCCGATGGCACCAGCCGCAGCGTCGCCAAAGAGTCCACGATGCGGATGGGCCGGTTGTCGAGCTCCAGGAAGGCGGACTCCGGCAGGTCTGGCGAGGACCACCCCTGGTTCTGCACACATGACGACCTGCACATCAGCCTCGGTCATATGGCCCTACAGCAGCAAGCACATGGTCATGGCAGTGCAAGTCAACTGCGATAACACCTCTCGCTACAAAAAATCTGGCAACTGGACCTGACTTGCAGATGTCTCAGATCGAAAGCCCGACTGACTCACCAGGTCTTGACGCCGCCGGTCCCACACAGGCACTGCACATGCTTCACAAAGAGAGATTGTTTTGAGCGCACCTGGGGACTGGACCAAGCCAGCTGCACGATCCGCCGCAAACCATCAGGCACCAGCCCCTGCTCGCCGCACCGGAGCCACTTGCTGGAGTCAGAGTTGAAGATCCATGTTTCCAGCTTCAGGCCCGCCAGCACGAGCGCCACCCAGAACTTGCGGCGGGGCTGCGACTGAGCAAGGACGGTGATGCGTTCACGCGCCTGCATCAGAAATTGAGGATCTTTCCTTCAGGTTGATTGATACAAAGTGCGTTGAGATCTGACAAGCGTGCAAGAAAGCCAGAGGTCGAGTTGGCTGTGACATGGGTCATCATAAACGAACAATGAACACGGCTGCCCCAACGATTGCCTCGCAGAAATGAGACCGTACCTGGCCAAGCGCGGTGTTCTGTTCTCCCAGCGTGTCCTTCAGCTTGAGCTCGTGTACGCCCACCACATGAACCGACAACGCCATGTGCGTGCCCGCAACCGTCACTGCGTCAGGCTTTTGCTTTGCCATCGGCTTCTCTGTGCAGACAAGGACAATACCAACTTCCACAACATGCCTCAGCCAAAAGCGCTAAAAAGGCGATCAATCAGCTATAAGCAGACTTGTGCGTGTTTCGAGTATGCAATGAAGACCCATGCTTGAAGCGAGTCGCTTGACAAGCACGACCTACCGGCTGTGCGGAGGTAGGCGAGGTCGAATGAGTTTCTGAGCGTTAATGCCGTGATGAACGACTTGTCCCAGCGGCCCTGTGCGTCGCTCTCTGATTTCAGAGCAGCACTCCACAGTGGCGTTATCAGCTTCACAGCCTCAAACACCTCTGCCTCGCTGTAATCGCCTGCAAGAAGCCAGATTTCGATTGCAGTCGTTGCGACGTGGGCAGGTGGCTGCGGCATTAGCTATGCGGCAAGCATGCACAGCTTCACAGAGACTTTCAAGCCCGGCAGCTCGAATGCGCTGCACAGGTCATTTTTGACAACGACTGACCTGCAAGCATGTGCTGCAGAGCCGCGTCCGCCTCAGGGCCCTCGATGCACCGTTTCCGCGTGTCTCTGCCGAGCGCAGGGTAGTTTGTGGACATCAGCTTGCTGCGCCGCTCCGCGTCTTCGAGCTGTTGCACTCGCCTGCTGTAGTCGTCGAAGTGCTGCAGCTGCTGCAGAATCCGAGCGTCTGCGCATGCGAGGATACACTCGTCAGAACCAGAACATATTGGATTAGCCTGCAGAGCGTGCTACACCAGCCGCGCTGCACTCAAGGGCAGCCGCTTGCCTGGCACGGAACCCGGGAGCCCAAATGCCAGCACGATGATGCGCCGCTCATTCGTCGACAGGCCTGTGACCAGATATCTGCGAGCCTTAGTTTGGCATACCCATTGTAGCATGAGAACTGTGATCATCGGCCGGCAGCAACACAGGGGCTGACCGGCTTCCTTCAGGTCTTGCTGCTCCAGCCTCAGCAGCGCTGTCTGGTTTGTGATACCCACATCCGGCTTTGTCAGGGCTTGCGCGGCGTGTTTGACCTCGTGTTCGGTCAGGTCCGGGCACCGTTCCCTGAGCAAGGCTTCCATGCCACGACGTGAGCCGACGTTCAAGCGAGAGGGTGATTGCTGTCGTGCTCGAAGATTGCTGTCCCCTTGGCAATGATCTATGTCTCGACCTCGTGGCACAATAGTAGTTAAAGAGTCTGCTCAGCAAATTCTCTTCTTCGTTGAAGTTGAGAGCGAGAGACAGATGTTACACCATGTCGCAAGCCATGAAGGGCTAAAAGGGGGTCATCATCCTGATCGTCGATCATCGACGAGTATTAGAAGCGTCAATTGTCGACGATTCAGCCAGCAAAACCCTATCAATGGGCGTTTCACCTGAGAAGCCTGTGCCGTGGCCAGCTGCCGCATTTGTGCTCCATGGCTGCCCGTAGCCGGTTTGTCAGCATCAAACCCGACTGTCACTACTGCAACGCTCCCGAGAAGCGCTTGGACGGAGTGCCATCCACGCACCAAGAGCACCGAGTACCAGCTGTTGGATCCGGTGGCCGCGCACTGCGCGGAAGCCTTCGACGAAGTCAGGCCGGCAGCCTCGTTGAGTCATGCCGCCGCCATCGGCATCGACGCGGCAGCGGCAGCAACAGCCGCGGCAGCAGCCATGGCCAGTGCGGTGCAACGAGACATCGGCGGCGGCCGCAACGGCAACATGCTGGCGTCTGGCGCGCGCGGCGAAAGCTTCAGCCTCCTCGGCGGCAACATGCCGCCCGCGGCGCTGGGCGGACTGGGCGGTGTCCCTGGCAGCCACCCCGTCAATGCGCGGCCGGCGGCGCCTGGCGCGGGCGGTGCCGGCTGCGGCAGCCACGGCGGCAACATGCCGTCCATGGCGCTGGGCGGACTGGGCGTCGCCCCCGGCAGCCACACCGTCAACGCACTGCCAACGGCGCCGGGCGCGGGCGGCAACGGCGCCCCCTGCGCCAGCCACGGCGGCAACATGCCGCCCGCGGTGCTGGGCGGACTGCGCGGTGCCCCTGGCAGCCACACTGTCAACGCGTTCCTTGCGGTGCCGGCCGCGGGCGGCGCGGGCCCCGGCAGCCACGGCGGCAACATGCTGCCGTTGGCGGCGGACCAGGGCGGCGCTGGCGGCGGCGGCGGCGGCCTTGGCTGTCGCGACGCAAATGCGCTGCCGACGGCGCCGGCGCCGGACGCACTGGGCGGCAGCAGCAGCGGCCTGCGCGGCAACACACTGGCGGCGGCGGCGGCGAGCCAGGGCGGCGGCGGCGGCTGTGGCAGCCGCGATGCAAACGCGCTACCGACGGTGCCAGCGCCGGACGGACTGGGCAGCGGCAGCAGCGGCCTGCGCGGCAACACGCTGCCGGCGGCGGCGGACCAGGGCGGCGGCCGCGGCCTTGGCAGTCGCAACGTAAACGCGCTACCGACGGTGCCGGCGCCGGACGGACTGGGCGGCGCCAGCAGCGGCCTGCGCGGCAACACGCTGCCGGCGGCGGCCCACGCAATGGCAGATCCCGACCTGGAAGGAGGTACATGCGAGTACCACGAAAGTCTGGATGTGGTCCTAATCCCGCTGCAGCCTGTCACCACTTGAGCATGCGCATGCGGTGTGGCCAAGAGCTGTGTTGTTGGCAACTGGACTGCCGTGCTGGTCAACTGCAACAACACGGCACGCTGCATGCTTGCACTGCCTTCATGCTGTGCGCCTGACTTCTTGCCGCTTGCGTGCGGCTGAGCACCAGGATGAAATCTGATTGCCGATCAACAGAGCGCCCCCTGATAGCGGCTTTGGCGTTGCATTCGCATGCACACTGGCGAGGGTGCTGGGAACAACAGGTCGGGCGTCTTCCTGGGGTTCTTTCGCGCCGCTGGCCTCGGGGTGGAGTCTCTGAGGCGGCTGGGCTTCGAGGGCCTCAAGCGCGATGTCGCAGACTTTGCACAGGGGCAGAAGGGGCAGGAGGCCATGGCTCCTCTGAAAAAGTGGGAATTCTTTATGCTGGAGGACATGACGCAGGAATGCGACGAGCCCTGGCGGCAAATTGCTCGGGCTGTTTGAGAGACTTGACTGAACCATTTGTTTGTACCACATGTCCTCTTTAGCAGCTGTCACAAATATAGGATAACCGTCTGGTGGGTTTCAGTCACAAGCCCTCGGTCTCTGGTTGAGCTGGCCGCACAATGCAGACTTTGTCACGCGGTCCACACGCACCCTACGATCTCTCGTGCTGCCATGGGTTGATGCCAATGCTTTGTGACGTGACACAACGAGAGTGACACAACAGTGTGAAGGGACCCTGAGACTCGAAATAACCCGCCCCGCATGGCGGCGGCTGCCGTCACTGGCGCTGCATGTGGTGGCGCTGCGAATTAGCCGCAGCAGCACCCTGCCATCCGGTCAGTGCCAATCACGCCTTCAGCGGCGTGGCACCAAACGGCGCGACCCCTCCCCGGACGAATCCCCGCTGCTGCCGCCGCCGCCGCTCAGCTGACCGGCTTGCGGTTGGTCTGCCAGAAGAGGACGGGCGTTGCGACGCACTGCGCCCAGTGGTCGTCGCGCATTTCCAGCATGCCCGCCAGCACGGCTGCAGCAGGAGAAAGGGTGTATCCGAGGCTGTGTTGCTGCCTAATAGAGGGCAAATGGATATGGTCGTCGTGCAGCACCAGCACACCCGCCAGCCTGCTTTCACTCCGGGGACTTCTGGGCAAGCAAGTAGGAACATCAAGTCAATGCGCTTCTGCAGGTTTGCTGAGACGCAAAAGCATTCATCGCAGCTTCTGTTCTGGCAGTCGGATTCAGCTGGGGTTGCAGGCCCTGAAATGCAGAAGCGGGACGCGCAGGCGGGCTCACCGGTGAAGGCCGCGTTGTTGTTGAGGCACACGCGTGAATTGGCATTGGCGCGCACGTCCTCGTAATGGTCCTTTTTGTCCGGCCCCGCAACCTGCGGCGGAGCAAAAGTAGAGATTGGAATGACCATTGCGTACATGTGGGTTTCCAATCCGGCCTGCAAACCCAAGGGTGCGGCCGTGGCCCTGCTGTGCGTGCAGCGGAGACGGCTGCTGATCTTCAGGAGAGCGAGCAGCATGCGATATCAATGTGGGGAGCCTGTAGACACAGGATTCGGTAGCTGTAGCTGGGTTCGAGAGGAAATGTCAACAGCACCAGACAGTGCAGCAAATTGAAAAACGACAATCGCACCACAGCGCCGGTCAGCGGGTGCGGATTAGGGAACGGCGTCCACAGCGCATTGAGGCTGCAGCAGCACAGATGAACTCCTTCGGCTTGTATGCCACAGGACATGTGAGCTCTTTGGGCCTGGTAAAAGTTTGCCAGGCACCGCCACACGTGTTTGCGAGACCAGAGCACCGATTACTGAAAATTGCCCACCAACTAGCAGGGTGGCATGTTGATCCGTCGAAGACAACGCTCACACAGGCGAACGATGAGACGACTGTCAACGAATAGTGCCGCACCTGTTGCACTCCACGGAATAGTCCTGCGGGCAGGAGGCGGCGCGATCTGCGGGCTGCCGGGGGCCGTGGCCGGTCCCGACAATATAGCTGTGGTCTTTGTTCCGCATGCCCAGGATGAAGCGCAGCTGCAGTGTTGCAAGCGTACGGATCCTTCAGCCCAACTCATGTTGTTGAAGCGGTGCAGTGGTGTTGAAGCAGGCACACCGCAAGTCAAGGCTCGTGCCGAGTCCCGTCGCAAGCGGTGCATGACGGCGCAAGATGCATGTGCGCTGCTGAAGCGCCTGACTCGAGTTGCCGTTCGTTCAGAATGCGGTGCTTGGCAGATCTCTGCACATTCAAGACATGCACTGCATCAGCGCAAGCATGTTTTCCCCCTCTGTAAATGCGCCAGCAGCCGCTCAGAGTTTAGCTCTCACCTGGCTCTCTGCCCAGCAGGCGTACTTGCGGGAGGCGCCCGGCTTGTCGCTCCACAGGCGCGCCAGCCATGCCGCATTGGCCGCGTTCTGCAGCGGGAACTGCCCAAACAAAACAGGCAAATTGGAGAATTGGAGAATTGGAGAAGCAGGTTGAGGAATGTAACTTGCAGAAATTGCACACTCAAACACTGCCGCTGCAACACCTTCCGCCGTCAGCCGATGCGATGCAGCCTTGCATCTGACCAGGCTGGTTTTACATGGCGGCTGGACAGAATTTCCACACAGTTTCGCCGAAGGAAGTTTCGCGAGCAAGGACTTGTCAAAGGCGCACTCCTCCCTCGGTCCATGCCAGCAGGTGCGGCGTGTACGTCACCTCCGAGTTTTCCTCCAGCCAGATTCGCAGGAAGGCGCCCACGTCTGAGGTGTATGTCTTCACCTTGAAGACAGGCCACAAAGGTGGTTCTACGAATGGTGTCAGCACGCAAACAAAGACATTCCTCCTCCAGCCAGTAGACGCGCATATCTCTTGTGTCGTTGTTTGCACTTGGTGACGAGATGCGACTGCAACAGTCGCGATGCAGGTGGTCAGGCTGCTGGGATCGTGCGCCGTCAGCGGTTCTGCCTGGCATGGCTGGAAGAGACACACAACATCGACAAACATCTGACACCTGACAACGTCCTCCAGATGCATCCAGCTGCGAGCGGGAACCAAGATGGAGCATGCTCAGCTGAGATACAGACAGCCAGTCACCTTGTAGTCTGTCGCCTGCGCCAGCAGCAGCGCCACCGCGGGGCCCATGTTCTCCCAGTTGAAGATGTAGGCGGGCGTGCCCTCTGCGGGGTAGGCCTGCAGACAATGCTCGAGTCTCTCAGACATGCAGACGGTGGTACCGAACGCGGCTGCAGGCATCACAACAGGCTGGGGTGACGGCACATACCCAAGTTCGGATTTGCAAGTGCAAGCACGCCTGGGTTTACAGCTTGCACAAACTCACGCTCCTGTGCGTGTTGTCTACGATTTAGCGCTCTCCAGACACGCGCTTTGCCGGTAAGGCGGTGCAGCCAGGCGGCCGAGTACGCCATGTCGTCGTGTGAGGTTCAGGAGTTAGTCTAGAACAAAAGGCCTCAAGCGACACTCACGCTGACATGAGTGTTGCAGTGGTCTTGGCGCTGTCCAGGTAGGCGCCGTTGCCGGCCAGGCGATGCAACAGGTCTTGTTGCCAATTGGAGATATCTAGGATTGAGTGTTCTTATAAGATTGTAGGAACTCACGCTGACGTGGGTGTCGTAGTAGGTCTTGGCGCTGTCCAGGTAAGCGCCGTTGCCCGTCAGGCGGTGCAGCCAGGCGGCCGCGTACGCCAGGTCGTCATTGTAGGAGTGCCCATCGTACGGCGTGATGACGTCTCCAGCGGTGGAGACGATCCAGCGGGAGCTGAGACCCTCGTTGGCCGCCGCCATGCTGCGCAAACATGCAAAGGGGGACAGTCAGTTCAGAAAGTTGCTGGAGTGGCGGATCAGGCATGCGCAGGCTGAGGCGACACGCCAAGCTCAGTTCAGGGTTGACGCATTGGCTGGCATTCACGTGAGTTTCCCGTCATCTGCAGAAAGCAGTGCGCTGCCGTCGGCAGAAGCAACTGGCGCAGGCCTGTGAAGGTCCGCCAGAGTGCCCAATGCTGTCAAGTCAGAGAACAGAGACGCTGCAATTGCGGCGACCTTGACTCATGCAACGCACTCGTAGAGCTGCAGCGCGTGTGTCCGGCAGCGGCTGGCATATGCCTGATCGCCCTGGAACGCCAGCGCCGTCGCCGCCAAAGCCGCCGCCGCGGAAGCCACCACATCCGCTCCTACACATCACAGTTCAGGGTCAGAGGGACAGACACACGAGTGAACTTACATCAGGCGGCTGTTCAGCCGAAGAGCATGCCTGGCACAGCAGTGCTGCCCAGACAAACAGTGTGAAAGGCGAGCCAGTGCAGCGGGTTTCAAGCTGCCCATTCGGAGTTGGAACGCTTTCAACTCAATAATGAGGCGTCTGTGCATTCGCACCCGGCCTGGACGAATCGATGACGTAGATGGGCCGGAACTCCTTCACCTGCTCCGGCCGCGTCCACTTCTGCCCTGCAGCGAGCTGGCGATTGATGGAGGAAGATTCGGCTTGTCCACAGCGAGACTTCGTATGCATTGCGGATCAACCCAAAACAGCCTTGCGACGTTGCACCTTGGCAGCCACAGCGCCGCCTGCGTCCAGCTGGCACCTGGAGGTGCATGAGCAGTGGTGGTCATTCAGGACAAATAATCGAGAGCCGCACCATCGATGACAGTGTTGCCGACTTGCGCCACGAAGGAGTCGACGCTGATGTGCGCTTTCATCAGGTAGTCCGCGCCCCACTGGATGGCCTCGCGCACGTACTGCTCTTGCCCCGCCTTCTGGTAGCCCTGCAGGGCACACTGGCTACACTGAGACGAGTGTGAAAGTGAGTTCAAGAGGCTTTGAACTGTTGGGATCTCACAGGTGGTCCGCGCCCCACTGGATGGCCTCGAGCACGTAATACTCTGCCCCGCCTTCTGGTGGCCCTGCGGAGCGAATTGAGGCAGGCAAACATGTGAGTTCGAGTACTGTCGATTCTCGTGGCAGATTTCATTGCACATGCTGCCCCACTGGATGGCCTCGCGCACGTACCGCTCCTGCCACGTCTTGTGATAACCCTGCACCGCAAGCAGGACCTGTATGCACTTCCGGGATCTGACAATGGTAAGGCCACGGAACTTCCACGGTATGGTTTGCGCCCCACTGGATGTCGTCCTGCACCCACTGCTCCTGCCCCGCCTGCTGGTCGCCTTGTGCGGTACAGCACAGTGCAGCATGCCATGGCACATTCTCACATGCATCACGACCTACAAGGATACAGAAATCTGAATCTGGCAGGATCAGGCGGGCTGCTCCATGAGCGCTTGGGCCGGCAGAACTCATCAGCAACGAAGGACCGCACAGACTGCCAGAAAGGCTCCTTGTGCAGGACGTTCTGACTGCTGCAGCGATTGCAAGGGATGCTCGGGCGATGAGGCGGGAAACTGCCGCGCCTGCGGGTAGTCGACCAGGCTCCAGGCCAGCAGCGCCACGGTGGTGGCGATGGGGTAACTGTACTTGACAAAGGAGTCGCCAAAGTCCAGGTAGCCGCCGACGAGGCTCTTGGCGCCGGGAGCGTAATCGGAAAAGAAGGCGCCGCCGCGCCACGGGATGCGGTTGTCCGCCGGCAGCGGGCCTGAGGGGCATCGACGTGCATCAGAGCTTCACGCAGCACGAGACCAGCTGTGCCGCTGCTCACTGTGCTCACACAGGCTGCAGTCGACTGTCACAGAACACAGTCAGCATGGCGTGCTCCGACACAGGTCCAGAAACAGGCAGGCTGGCAGAGTCACAGCCGCACCGGCGCGATGGGACTCGAGGAACAGCAGGCTGTCGCTGAGCACGCGGCTGTAGTTGTACACCTCCGGGCGCAGCCACCAAACGATCGCGATCACGCCTGCAGTTGGAGCAGTAGAATGGGAGAATTCAGTCGCACATGTGATTACCATAAAGTCGTGCTCTTGCTACCGCGGATAGTTAAAGGCAGGCTGTGTCGGATATGCATCACTGCGCTCCGCAGCATCGATCGTTCTCGACTGGACGTGCATCGAGTCACGTCTCACTCAGCGGCAGGCATTTTCCGGACGAACATCCAAAGATTACTGAGAAAGCCCGCCTGCGCCGGCGATGAAGGTGATGGTGGAGGCGACACGGCACACCTCCTGCAACCCGTGCTCCTTGAAGGCCGCATACTGCAGCATCAGGTACGGCGGCACCGCATTGTACACAATCCACAGCAGGCTCACGATGAGGCTGCGCGCAAGCAAGGACACACATGTTGAAAAAGGAATTTCAGGGTCCAACAGGTGTCAGCGGCACCGTGCTGTGAGCGGAGCACACCAGGCTCACGACGAGGCTGCGCGCAGGGGGAAAGGCGCAGGCTCAAAGGCACACTATGCTCAGATCCATGACTTGGGTCTTGAGGGAATGCTCATTATCCAGAACTCAGGACCGCCGGCTCAGCTGGTGGAATATTTGAGCAGGATGACAGCCGCATGCTGCAGCAGCCTGGCTCCAATTCCACAACCCCTGACAACTGCAACACATCTGGTTGTGGAAGATGCTCGTAGAAGTTTTGAGATTGGACCGGGCGCCCCACCTGTAGTTCCAGGTGGAACGCAGGATGCCGTCGATCACGAGGCGCCAGATGCCGATGAGGAAGGCGCACACCAGGATGGCGAGCACCAGCGACTGCGGCGCAGGACGACAGCGCATGATGGCAGCTCGACATCGGTGCTGAATGATTAGTTTCATGAACGTGTCGTTGGCGGCAGCGCAGACATGTGGCGCCGGAGAGAAGATACTCGACGTCGGAAACAACGGAGTGGCGAAACGAATGCAGGTCTGAGCGCAGCGGTGAAAACGAGCATACCTGCATCCAGAGGTCCTTAAAGGCGGACGGCTGCTTGGCCTTCTTGGCCTTGCCGCCCGCGCTCTTTGGTGTAGCCTTGAACACAGCCGGCCTGCGGGATGCAAGGGCGCATAGCGACTGATTGGAAGAACTGATGTCTGCACATAGGATGATGAGCTGGCACGATTGCGCTTTACATAGCCGGTGCTATGTCGAGCGCAGAGTAACTCGCTCCGCCCGCAGGTGCACGCTGTCGCAGTTTGAAGCTGAATCCAGACATTGACAAGCAGCATCATGAAACCTGGCACAACTCGGTTGTCCAACACAGCGCTGTGAAATGCAGCGGTCTGAACGGCGGCGCGCCTGTTGAGGAAGGTCCCCTTCAGGATGGAGAAGATGGCCTTGGCGAAGGTGAACCACAGGTTGGTGTTGGCGACGCTGGAGAACCACAGCGCGCGCTGCGTCTTGAAGGACGACGCCCAGAAGCTGATCACCTGCAACAAGTCCAGGATGCGATAGTGTCATCTGAGGGCATTCGGCAGATGGAGGACCACAGCGCGCGCTGCGTCTTGAAGCAACGGCGCCCAGAAGCTGATGACCCGCACAACGCACGCGCAGGAGTTGCGTTGGTCGGAACGGCTCAACTGTGTCGTCCAACATGAGACGAGCTGTTTGGGGATGAAGATGCAGCTGCGAATCTGTCAAGAAGAAAACCCGTAATACTTCTCCATGTGCAAGGCTGCAGCTGGAGGCGCATGAAGGAAAACAGCAAACCTGGATCATGACGATGTAGAGGGTGAAGGAGAGCGCAAAGAAAAAGGAATTGCTGACGGGGAAGACGTTGAAGCAGATGCCGATGACTGGCACGAGGTAGAATATCTGCAGACCGGAGCACAGCAGATTTCGCTGCCGAGGCTGCCGCATGACAGATTTGCAAGGCTCCTGGACGAGGTAACAAGCAGAAATGCTCGGTAGAGTCATGATTGAACGAACCAATCATGTGTCGTGTTGGACCGGAAACACAAATGCGCACCGGCGTGCAGAAGCAGTTGGTAAAGTAGCCCTGCGGCACAGCGGCAGGCGTCACAAGCTGTAAACTGCGGGCTATGTGATTGTGGTTGACTGCATTCGTTTTCGCGACAGGCATTCGTGCAGGATTTGTCTCGCAGATGCATGGCGAGATCTGCAACGCCCGCAGGAGACCGTGCAGACGCTTGCATGCACCGCATTGACGGCTCGCGGCACGCGAGCAGAAACCCAAAAGCGCACCCAGTAGCCCGTAGCCCACAGCAGGCGCTGGAACAGCGACAGCCCCGGGCGCAGCATCGGGCACTTTCGCCGGTTGAAGCAGATCTGCATGCCGCCCTTGCACCACCTGTCGATGGGCGCACGGGAGTGTGTCAGAACATTGCAAGCCGCCGAGCACGCACGGCTTTCGGTAGAGTTTCCCGCGTACACCGTCTGGGCACTGCCGTGTGCATAGCCGAGCCTCCGCAACCCAGTCCCTTCTTCACTAGTGCACGACCGCCGTGCTTGTCAGTATTGCGTTCCGCATCGGCTACCTAAGCAAACAGCAACTGCAGCCGTAGATTGACGCACTGGGACTTCTGCATGCAGATTACGCGGATGCTAGTGGGCACCTCGAAACCTTGCAAATTTGACATTCCCACGCTGGCATTTGTATAGCGGGTTGCTGTCCAGGTCCATGTACATGGCGGCGAAAGTGCTGATACACGCACCGGGACTTCTGCATGCAGATAGCACGGATGCTGGTGGGCACCTCCCCCACCGCCAGGCACTCGTGCAGATAGCAGGAGGTGTGCCCCTTGCACTGCAGCTCCAGCGCCAACGCCACGTCCTCGCCCTGTAGCGAAATGATGCGATCTTTGTTGACAACATAGGAGGTTGTGGCAGCACCAACAGAACTGGGGTGTGCCCCTTGCACTGCAGCCCCAGTGCCATGTCCTCGCCCGGCAGAAACCATGACAAGACCGCTAAACTTGGGTTGATAGAATTGTGCGAATCTGCAGCAGCAGCGCAGAGATGCCCCTTGCACTGCAGCTCTAGCGCCAGCGCCAGATCTTCGCACTGGACATCCAAAGTTTCGAGACTATTGCGCTCCACTCCGCTGAACACAGCTTGGTCGTATTTTGATCCAGCACAGAAGGAGGCACGACCCAGACGCGCACTCACGAGCAGATGCAAGGGGAAGGCACACCACAGAACGCAGCCTTGCAGCAGACGCACAGCGGCGATTTTCCACGGTCCAATAATGTGCGCACCATGGTGTACGTGGGGAACCAGCCGACGGCCGCGGCGTGCCGTGCCCGCAGCAGGAAGTTGCTGCCCGTGCAGCACACCGTGCCAAAGCCGTCCTGGCCTGCAAGCAGGTTTGATTTCAGCAAATTAAAATCATTCCAACTTTAAAATAGTATCAAAATGTTCCATTTGTGGCCCGCCCGCTGGGATACGCAAACTCACACACAGAGCTTCACAGGCAGGACGCATGTGCTGGAGCACTTGGCAAGTCTGCAGCACTGGCAAACTCCTGAACCCCCTGCAACACTTCCAGTGCAAGCCGTGCCGCACCTGGCAGGATGACGTCCCAGTAGGCAGACGACCTGCAGCGCAGGAAGCGTCTGAGCGCCTGTCCGTTGTAGGATCTACAGAATCGTTCTGTGTGAAAAGCAGTGAGCTGGATCTGCCAATGGAGGCAGCAAACAGCGAGCTGGCGACCAGGGCTGCGGCAGGAGGGAATGGCGCACTTGTGGTTCCAGATGTCGGCCTTGGGGTTGAAGTTGTGGAAGTACTGCGGCGTCAGCACGATGGTCGTCTGGTCGTCCTGCATCCACTGCGCAGTCAAATAGCACGAGTGAGCTCAGGGTCGTGCGCCCCACCTGCTGCATGCCGCACACAGCCTGTGGGGCTATGTCGGGCTGAGGCTGCGCAGGCCAAGCCATGCATGCCTCAGCGACGCTCACACGTTCTCAAGATCATAAGCAGCCTGAGGTGTGCATGGTGGCTGGTGGCAGCTGCACATGCATGACCAGGCTGGCTTTGACGTGGCGTTTGACAGTAGTCAGGATGAACACAAGCAGCTGTGCCCACCTCGTGAAACAAGCTGGTCTGTGCAGGTGGCAATCTGAAAGTCCTCTTTCAAGGTGCAGCACACCTGGAGGGTGCGCACGAAGAAGGCCTCCTTGGCTACCTGGTCCGCGTCAAACACGCAGACGATCTGCACGAAGCAGCCGGCACAGCTGGACTGTGCTCCTGTTCCAGAGGTGCGACGGCGGCTGGCATGTGTTCATGCTGCCATGTGCTGCTCATGAATGCGGATGCTGTTACGTGCTCCGAGACCTGATGGCCGATCTGCTCATACACAGACCAGATGACTTGGCGCACACTCTGTCCAGGGGTATTTCCATGCCAGGCGGGTCAGACGTCGAGGGTCGAGCGCATCAAATTGCCCAGCTCAGAGTCTTTGTATGAGACTCCCGTCCCTCTCTGACGACGCACCTCGTCCAGGGGGATCTCCACGCCAGGCGGGTAGATCAGGTTGAGCGCATTGTTGAGGTTGCCGGACTTGCCGTTGATCTCGCCCGCCTGCCGCGTGCGGCCGGAGACGTACACAAGCTCCGGGCTGTTGACGGCCGCCACCCACGCCTGCTTGGCTGCAGGTACATGACGAGCAGCTGACATAAGCAACAAGGGAGGCAGACTTGCACAGTGTGCTTCACGACTGGATCGTGCTGGACACGCACACCAGGTCGGAGCTGTGTGACCGCCGCCACCCGGCCCCCACCTACCTTGGCTGCAGAGCAGCGGGAACTCGTCTTGTGCATGTGCTGCCGTGACACTGCGTGCACTGCTTACCCATCAGGTGTGGAGCATGCAGAGGGCAGGGTGCCAAGCGTGATTCCACTCCGCAACACACGGGGATGCCAGCACGGCTGCCATGTCTCCACTACACAGAACTTAGATCGCTCCACAGCTTTCAGGTGAATCAACAGCACATGGCAGGGGCGGCGCACCGGGTTCCTTGCCGTCGTCGCATATGTAGACGCTGCGGAAGCAGCCTGACGGCAACTCCGCGCGAATGGTGGCGTACGCGGTGGCCTGGATCAGCTCCAGGCTCTCGCGGTAGCAGGGCAGCATGACACGCACATGGAAGGCGCGTGCCAGCGGCAGCCTCCCGCTCACGTTGGGCACTGCGCAAAACGACACAGATCACGAATTATGGTCTGGTTTGGAAGCAGTCACCTGGATCAGCTCTAGGCGGCGCGGCTGCAGGGCAGCATGACGTGCACGTGGAATGCGCGTGCAAGCGGCAGCCCCCGCTCACTCGCTGGTCAAGATCCAGGACCATACTGCACGCATGCAGCTTCAGATCCGGTCGCTTTTTGGGCGTTTTCCGGCTTCAAGCGACCACATTACAGCACAGCGAGAGAGCGCAGGCGCAGAGAAGGGTTCCCAAAGCGCGCCCTCACGGGTGGATCAGCGATACGTCCTGCCAAATGTCTGCAATATTCGTGTTCCGGCATGCAGGCTGGACGCACCATAGTGGTACTCCTTGCGCCGCAGCAGGTACAGGCCCTGCAGCACGGTGTTGGATGAGCCGATGATTTCGAAGGCCAGGATGAAGTACGAGTAGGCCGCATAGTTGACTGGCACCGTGTACCTGCGGCGGGCGCAGCAATGGTACACACAGCTTTGTGGCACATATTCCTTCGGAAAGCGTTTCCACAGTATCGAGCATTGCATCCGCTGGCTCATCCTTCGATAACCGTGGACCTCTGCAGCGGCACACTGCTTCTGCATCCCGCAGAGCAAGGCATCTGGACGGATTGATAACTGACGCTTCAGATCAAGTGGCACAAGGCTCCGTCGACGTATCCTGCGCTGTCCCCGCACCTGATGCGCACGTAAAAGTAGAAGACCAGCGCCGCCCACATGAGCAGGTATGCCGCACACGCCCACCAATTCCAGTGGTGCGTCACCGTTGGCTGCGGCATGCCTGCGGTGGGCACAACACAGCGTTACCCAAATCCTTGAAATCCTGGCCGTTCAGTGAACGGTCGGCGACAAAGTTACAGTGGCGCATGACTATTGACTGCTGCATGCTTGTGCCAGGGGCCGGCAGCAACAGATGCAGTGGCAGCCTCCTCATGCAGCCAGTCCCTGAAAAAAATCACTGGCCAGGTGCCGGACTGGTGCAGTGCTAAGACGACCTGTGCAGCGGTGCCAGCGCTCGCATGCGATGAGCATCAGCTCAAACCCCAAAGTCATCAAAAGCACACCTGAGGCGGTGCGCTGCGCGGTGGCGGTGAAGTCGGGCTCCTCACCGGCGCCCGAGATGCGGACTACCGTCTCGCCATTGGCGTCCTTGCCGCCCGCGGCGGAGAAGCGCCGCCGCAGCGTCTTGGCCGTCGTCGCCGCCAGCGTGTTGCGCAGGGGTGTGTCCACCTGCACCAGCCAGCAACATAGCAGCTGTGAAGAATTTGAAAAGGTCTTCACAGCTGCAGGCCGATGAAAGAAGCAGGGGTGCGGCGCCTTGGCCGTCGCTGCCGCCAGCGTGTTTGCGCAGCCGCATACCGACCTGCGCGGCCATCCGCCAAGAGATTCGTTGGGCATTTTCTCATAGCTGATTACGGAAGTGCAGCGGCGGCGCGATCGCCTGCTCTGGTCGTTGCCTGGTGGCGGTTTGTGATTTCCTGTGGTGCGTGTGGTTTGCAGAAAGGCAGGCGGTCCGTCTGCGCTATATGCGGACAACCATCCTGACGTCGTTTCGGCTGCACATATTTGATGGCATCTGGCAAATCAGGGCAGAGTGCAGCATGCATTCCGCATGCAGTCCAGCAGGTGCATTCCGCACGCAGTGCGACAGATGCGTTCAGCATGCAGCCCAACAGCGTACCTGTATGCTGGAGGGGGTGCTGCTGCTCAGCGAGCCGCCGCCGTCGCCCGAAGCCCGGTGCGTGTCCACCCGGATGTCGATCACACCGTCATACCCGCGCCCGGCGCCGCTGCCCGCCTGCATTGTAGCTCCTCCATTGCCGCCGTAGCCGCCGCCGGCGGCCGCGCTGCCGCTGTTCGCCAGAGGGTTGCCGAAGGACGGCTGCGGGGTGACTTCCTCCGGCGCCCCGCGCCCGTGCTCCGCGTCCATGGAGGCATACCAATCGGAGCCGCGCACGGAGCGTGCCGTCTCCATGGCGCTGTCAGCGATGCTGCCTGCGGCACACGAGATGTGATTGATGAATCGGTCGTCTGCAGTGGGTTGATCTGCGCTCAGTTGTCTCAGAGACTTGCTGTACAATCTGAGCCGCGCATGCGTGCCGTCCACGGCGCCGCCCGCAGTGTTGCGAGTCTTCCTGCATTCCGCAACATCACGTCAGCCCGGCAGCTTCGTTAGGTGACAGAAACCTGTTCCGGCGCATGTGTGGCGAAGTTCCTGCACAACACTGCTCGTCGGGGTCGAGTCCCGTGCATAGTTCAGAGTGAGAAAGCGCGTACATCAGATACTTCAGTGCGTTCGATGGCAGAGCTGCATCCTGAGCAACCCAGCACGCCTTGCATTCATCGGGCCCGTTGGTGGTCGGCTGGCTGGTAGCTCTTGTAAACCTCCCACAGCGGCCGACACGTTAAGCGCATGTCAGGACCGGTTTCTGCTTTGGAGCTGTCAAGCACAAAGCACTTGAGAGCCTGGCAGATCGCAGGCTTGCTCTAACGGGCGTGCTGGCCTTGAAACGGCGGATTGGCCCGTCCAATGACCCAGCAGCGATGGCGATTTTGACGACTGCGAGAGGTTTCCAGCCGATCAGGTGGAATCGGTTTAAGATGGTGCAGGTGTGCATGCAGGCGGACTTACGCGGTGTGTCAACGTGAAGCCGGAGGCCAGCCCGGAAAGACTCCCGATGCAATTTCACCCGTCGACCCGCTCAGCAGCAGGCTGCTCAGCAGTTCCGCATAAGGAGTCGGTTGCTCCTATGGGAAGCAGGATCTAGCGATTTGCTGCGAAGACGCCACAAATGCAGCCCGCAACGGGCGGTCAACGCGGGAGTGCCTCCCTGCCACGTCAACTGTACTAAAGCTCTGAAGCTCGAACTGCAAAGGCCGTACCGCTGCTTGCAGATGTCCAGTGCTAGACCGTGAGGATCGCAAGATGGCACAGAAGACTGGGGCCGGGCATTGACATGCACCCCTCGCTGAAGATATTCTTGGCGAAAGACGATCGCAATTGCAAGGTGCAGTGCCTACATGAAGCATCACGACTCACCTGAACACGTAGCGCAGCATCCTAGCAGGTAATCAGATCGCTGTGCTGGGACCGCCACCGCCGCCGCCAGCTGCAGACAGCGCCGCGTCCACATCAGACATCGGTGACGCGGCGCCTCCCAGCTGCCCCGCTGTAGGCGGCGGCGGCGCCACCGGCTGCGGCTTGGTGACCCGGAAGTCTGCCTCCGCTTGCCGCTTCCAGAGGTAGCCTGCAACCATCGAAGTGGCGGGTTCTGGAGCTGTCACCGCGCTGTCCGTCATTACAATTGAAGGATCAATTGCAAGGTATAGCAAAAGCGGGTGAGGTCAAACATCATGCTGCAGTGCATCCGGCAGCGCCCAGCAGTGACTAGACCAGACAGCCATCGTACCCGACTGCAGCAGCCAGGCGGGCGAGACGACCGGCTTGCCTGCCGAGCGCGCCCAGAGCGCCTTGTCGGTGCCGGGCTGCATCGCCACGACGTGCGTGGTGCTGCTGGAAGTGGCCGTGCTGCACACCGCACCCAGCTGCAGGGTGTGCACAATTGTCTCGGTCAGAGAGGCAGCCGCAGAGACTGCATGCATCTGCTCGGGGATGTTTTGGGTTCTAGGCTGCCGCAGCCGCACTCGGCGGTTCCAAGGAGGGACCCCATGCCCACAGTCGAGTGTGTTTGAATGCCCTTTAAAGGGTTGTAGGGTTTAGGGTAAGGACCCCTAATCCTACACCCTGCGAGAGCGTCAGCAGGACTCGACACTGACGCTTGCATGCTTGCTGTTGCCGATGCCGGCCCATGACGCAAAAGTGAGATTCTCAGGCACGGCATCCACAACAGGGAACCCACCTTCTCCGCCAGGCGCCAGTGGTAGTCGTTCTGCGGCACCGCGGTGCGAGGAAACACGCCGCTGAACACGACGCGGCAGCCCGCCAGCACGCGCCGCCGCACGCCCGCGAGCACAGTGCGGGCGTCCTGGGCGGCGGGGTCGGCGGCGGCAAAGAACGCCGCGTGCACCGATTCCAGTGCCTGTGGCGGACAGAAGTAAGAGCTTGATACTGCGACGGAGGCTGCAAGTTCATCTGCTATTGGCTGCTGAAATCTGATCTGCCAGCATGCGCCGCTGCACGCCCGCCAGCACCGTCCGGGCGTCTTGGCTGCCGGGATTCGCGGCGGAAAAGAACGCCGTGTGCACCGCCTCTGGCGCCTACAGGCGTCAGATAGAAACCCAACCAGCCAGTCGAAACACAGCCAAGTTGATAAGAAACTAGAGCCCGTTGGAGCCTCCACTTCATGCCTCCGCGCATTCCACCTGAGCGAGCCCTACCAGGACTGGCGAATGTCAGAGTGCTTCACCCTGCATCCCGCAGCTGCACTCTCAAACACGGCATTGAATCTCCTTGTAGTTCAGAAACCACAAACCGTCAGCTGCGGCGCGACCCCGGCCTCAGGCGCCTCGCCGCTTTGCCGCCCCCGGCAGCACCCTGAAACATCTACGCTCTCACAATCCTTTGCAACATCCAGCACTCCAATCGCACCTCCAGCTGCGGCGTAAGGCCGGCCTCGGGCACCTCATCGCTTGCCCGCTCCAGCAGCGCAGACCCCGGCAGCCCAAAGCGCCCCTGGTCCACCGGGAAGAACACGTAACGCGGCACGTGCAGTAGATTGGCCGTATGCCGCGGCCACACGCCCGCGGTGTCGTCCAAAATGAGCGCTGCGGACTCGGCGCCGAGCATCACGTCCAGGTCCTTGATGGCCCGCTCCGTAGTGTCGCCCTGCAACACGTCCAAGAGACTCTAGTGACAAAGCGCTTTATAGTGTTCAGCAGCCACACGATCGCAGCGCTGACGCCCAGGTCCTTCATGGCGTGCTCATGTGTAGGTAGATGAGTTTGCGTATAAATTCGATTGCGCCGCCCTCGCAGATTATATTGCAGCGCCGCGCCAAGCACGACGTCCAGTTCTGTTGTGTGGCGCTCCACTGTGTCCCCCTGCGGAGCATGAGTGCGTGGTCTCAGGTAGAGAAGGCAGGCTAGGTTTTAGTGGCGCCCCTGAGCTTCACCTCCAGGCCGTCAACAGGCAGGCTCTGCTGCGCTGCCCATCAAGTGCTTTCGGAAAAAAAAATCGTCTTCGAAATTCCTGTCCTGGAAAGCCCCAGCCGCATCCTGCCAGGCTGTATGCCGGCAAGGACAGGCGTCAGAGCTTCGATGATACTGCTGGAGCTTCGACAGCACGGCTGCCGCACTGGGATCACAACGCACTGTGGTGCCTGATGACAGACACGAAGAGACTCCGTCGCTTATGGCGCCTGGATTCATGATCGAACAGGCTGGTTTTGTAATAGAGCCACAACCCTCACCGGGGAGATGATGCGCTAAGCGAACAGGCGGCGGGTGGGGTCCAGCAGCCAGGCCATCTGGTGCGCGTAGTCCCGGTCGCCCATGGCGTAACACGATTGCTTTGCACCAGTTGTGCGCAAGCCTCACCGGGGAGATGGCACGTTCCACGAACAGGCGGCGGGTGGGATCCAGAAGCCATGCCATCTGTTGCACGTAGTCCCGCTCCCTCCTGGTGCCAGGATGCACAAGCGAAACAGGTTGTTTTGTGAGAGCAGCCGGAAATCCTCACCGAGGATATGATGCGCTCTGCAAACAGGCGGCGCGTGGGATCCAGCATCCACGCCATCTGTTGCGCGTAGTCCCGGTCGCCCATGGTGCAGATGTGCAGCTCGAACAGCTGCGCGGCGCGCTGCAGAAAGGGCCGCAGCCCCGGCCGCAGCTTGGTCCACATCTGCAAGCGATGTCATATTGTATTGACACAGCGCCCATCGGTCAGACGTGCAGCTCGGAGCAGCTGCAACGCGCACGCCAGGCAGGACTGCAGCGCCGGCGCTGCCTGGTCCACATCTGCAGGCATGTTTATCAGTCACAACAACTGCTTCTTGTCAAGCAGATCTCTGCAGGCTCATTACGGACAGCCACACAAGTGTCCACATCTACCGATGAGCTGCTCCATCAGCATACATCTCAACTGAGCTTTGTTCACATCCACCATGACACGTGTTCATGGTGTACCCTGCAAAAGAGCTGCTCCATCAGCGTGCATGTAACTGAGCTCTGATCACATCTACCATGTCGCTGGACGCGTCTTCATAATGTATCCTGCATGTGCTTTTGGCAGCGGGATGTCAAGTTGTGACGGAGACAGAAGGATCTGCAGCATGCAGCCGAGCACAGTCCAGCACTGAGGCAGAGCGCATGCCTGCATGTGGGGCAGGTGGTACAGCGTGGGCGCGGCGGGGTCCTGCGACTCCATGAGCTTGCCCAGCGCCACAGCGCCCTCCTCGCCGACGTCGCTGAACCTGCACGGCAGGATGACAGTCGCATCTTTCAGCATGCAGCATGCAGCACCTTGTTAAGACCCGAATCACGCGGACAGCTGCGGCATGGAATTGATCATCTGAAATTGGGACAAACGTGCCTGCGGGAGTTGAGTAGCCTGCGGTCCAGGTCCAACACCAGCAGCAGCTTGCGCGTCGAGAGCACGCGCTGCAGGAGTTGGCTTGGCAGAAGTGGATGCAAATCCTCCAGGCTAAGGTATTCGAATGGGAACTGGACAGCAAAACGACCGTCACCTGCAGGAGTTGAGCAACGTGTGGTCCAGGTCCAGCACCAGCAGCAGCTTGCGCGCCGACAGCATACGCCGTAGGTTGGCGTCTCGCAGCCGCGACGCCTCAGCGCCGCTGATATTGAAGCCGCGGGAGATGTACCTGCGGTCACAGGCTGTGAAAACCTTGAAAGGAACATCGTCGGACGCCTTCGGCTCGGCTGCCCCCGCGCCGCTGATCTGGAAGCCGCGGGAAATGACCCTGCGGCCGGAGGCTTGCTCGGAGGAGACAGCGCGGAGCATGTGAACGAGCAATCCCCGGTTGTGTTGCGGGTTTTGACAATTTACCCTCGGTCTGTTGGTCGCAAGAACCTGCACGTGTCTGTGGCTCGCATCATTCACAGGCCGCAGCGCAGTCATATGCAACCTTAAGCAGATGGACAATCTCACCTGATGCAAAACACTTCCCGGCATGCATGCTGCAGCATGCATGCACCTTTGGCACTGTTGCTTGCATATAGACAGCATTTCTTGACCATCAGCACACCTTGATCGCCTGCACGCAGCCCCTGCACAGGTTCACCCACCTGAGTGTTACGGCAGGCTCGTCCTGTGCGTCAGCCTCGCTCTCGCGGTCGCCGCAGCGGATGCAGATCCCGCGGATAAAGCCTGGGTGCGGGGGGCAGCCACTTTGAGCCGCCGCCGCCGCTGCGCCACCGCCTGCCCCGCTATCGTCGACTGACGCCGAGCGCGCCCCCTTTGGCACCCGCCTCTGCAGACTCGGCAAAGCTGCTGCTGCTGCTGATGCTGCAGGCTGTGGATGCTGGACCCCGCCTGGCACTGGTGCCTCCTGCTGCAGCCCGGAAGCGTCTGTTGCTGGCGGTCGTGAAGCCGCTGAAGCAGCAACGTCCGCCTCCGCGGCTGCAGTCAGCACGAGGCACGCAGTCACACGGCTGGTAGTTCAGTGATCCAGCTGTAGTGAGCCCTCAAACAAACCGCACATCATGCATGGACTTCCGCCCCGGGGGCTGCTTTTACAGGCATGTTCACCTGCAACGCGCTGTCGCTTTGATGCCGGGCTGGCTGCATTGTCGTTGTCGTCATCCCTGCAGCATGGTCAGCAGGATGTCCTGTTCAACATGTGCCGTGGGCGCAACAAAAAAGTGCGATGCGGCATCAAGCACAGGTGGCAGCATCATGCGGGCCAGTCCATACCCGGCAATGCCTGCACTGCTTCCGCTGGGCGAGCTCGTAGCGACATTTAATTCGGCCTCCAGGAGCGCCATCAGGCCATCGCTGTCGGATGCTGATGGCGACGCCGGCTCCGGCTCTGAGACCGCCATGATCATGTGGGAGCTCTTATTTTTATGTCCTTCCTGCCGTACTCAGTGGTGTCTCCCACGGCTGCGAGATCAAAAAGCGGTGTAGGTCTCCACAACAAGCACTGTTGACGATCCGCGATCACCTTGAGGTCGCGGACCGAGAAATGCAGATATCGAGCACAACCTCGCGGCGCGCAGAGTGCGGCTGTACATCATTCCGTTCGAGGCGGTTGGACTGCAAATGGTGTTGTGATGGAGCTGGGCTGCAAAGTGCATGCAACCATTTTCCGGAAGCTATTGGGGGTACGAACCCCCGCTGGACAGTTTTCAGCGTTCAAGCTGCAGAGTTCGTGTGCTGAGATTCCAACCTGTCGGCTGTAGAGGCTTCTGTATCGTCATCGCAACGCTGGTTCGAGACGCCGAAAGGTCTCTCACTGCGAGCAACCGGCAGGTAAGCGAGTGCCCATCAGCATCGCTGCGTTGCTAGCGCCACAACGTCACCTTAAGGGTCAACTCAGGCGCACGCAAATGAGTCAGCGGCGTTCATGCGGTGCTTGGCAGCGACGCAGGTCCGGCACGAGGCGGACCTATCGCCTCCTGCTTCAATATATCATCAGCAGAAGATCTGGCATCAAAATCAAACCTGAAGCCTTCTAGGCTTCATGTTTCGTGTTTGCTGCCAGTTTGCAGGGCAACAGCGGCTTGATCAGCGGTGTGCTGCGTTGACGCCCGGGCGAGCATGGGTTTAGCAGCCGCAGAAGTGGTGGACCTCACCGCCAACGACGAAGTAGGCATGCTACCTTCCGCTCTCGTCGGCGGCGATTCGTCGCAGCAACAGCACACAAAGCCATCCTGCCGGCGGCGCCCTGTGCCCCCGGCAGCGTGGCAGCCGCAGCAAAACAAGCGCGAGCAGCCGCGCCTTCCCGCGAAACGCAAAGCACCCCGGACGCACGCAGCGACCGATGTGAAGCCGTCGCAGCAGGCGGCGGTGCCGCCAGCGGGGCAGCGTGCGGCAGCCGCGCCGCTGCGACACCGCAACTCAGCCACCTCTGCTTCAGCGTCGGCTGCTGGCGCCTCAGGTCACTCGGGTCTTCTGCTGGCTGCAATTGTGCATCGGCCTGTCCACAGCTCGTACATGTGCACCTCTGAATGCAACACTTTCAGTGAGCCAGCCTCGTTGATGCGGAGCATGTTGTGTGGTCAACGGCAGCATCCTTGCCAGCGCTGAGTACATTGCGGCACAAATCGGAGTCGCACGACTTGGAAGGCCTCCTGCTGCAGGCGCGGCAGCATGGTCGGCGGTCGCCAAGCATCAGACAGCGAGCACGCAGCAGGCGGCGGCGCCGGCTGTGTTTGCGGACGGGGCGGAGCAGCAAGGACGTGCCTCGAAACGCGCCAGGCAGTACGCCTCCAGCCCTGATCTACTGTAATTTGTCGGCTCTCTGCACAGCACTCTTGTCATGGAAGGTGCTGGCCCTTCTGCAGGCAGTGCAGTGCTCGTTCTTGCTGGCGCAGCACAGGAGGCTGCCATGTCCCTGGCCGCACGGGGGTTGCACTTGTGAAAGCAACCAGTGCTGGAGCTGTAGATGTAAAGTTATGTCTTCCCTCTTGAAGCTGCAGGGACGCCGACACAGCTGCAACGCCTGCAGTGGCCATTGACCTAACAGACGACCATGTGCTGGCGTCGCTGCAGCGGCAGGCAGATGGAGCTGCAGATGCCTCAAACGCCGAGGCTCCGCAGGCGAGCCAGCCCAAATCCCAACAGGCTGCTGTATGCAAGGGCATTATGGTTATGCTCATTACCTGCCTCTCGTTGGGCACGACCATGTGGTGCAGTGTCATCATTAAACTTGTGAAATATATGTCTCGTTGTTCACAGATGATGGACCTCATATCGCCGTCACCAGGCGGCAAGCCAAGCACACAGAACGCTAGAGCTTCCAAGACGGAGTTCGTTGAGGCGCTTGCTGAGAAGCAGGCGCTGGATCCCAACATTAAGGTGCGCGCCGGCACGCAAACCCTGAAATGCCAACACTGCGAAACTGAGTACGAACGCCCAGCTTGCACGGTGAGTCATGTGTACGCTTGTGTGGGACATTGACTGATGAAGTCGCTTTATTACTACGCTCCCAGCCTGTGACCAGTAATTGTGCAGTACTCTTTTTCTTGCACAGCTCGTCAACTTCGTGGCCAGTCCCTAAGTCTTAAGAGCTCTTTGTCATGCCTCTTCATGAGCGATCCAGCATCTGAGTCAGGCTCGAGACATGCACTCTCGGCCCTTGCCTTCTGTTTGAGCTATCTTGTACCCTGTGGCGCAGGAGATGCAAGCAGGGAAGGCGGCAGCAGCGGCTGAGAAGGCTTTCACGGCTGGGCCGGTGCTCGCGGCACGGCCCAAGCACTGGACGCCGCCGCAGGACGCCTCCGCCCTCGTGGAGTATGTCACCCTGCTGGACACGAGCGCCGCCAACAGTGCGCTGACTCGCATTCGGGTTTAAAGTTTGATGTGCTCTGTCTTTGAGCTGGCAACTGTCATCTGTGACTTCTCCACGAACAACGACGTGCTCTTCTGCTGCGTCTTACTCAATTCTGATCAAATCTGACAAGGTTGTGGTTCTTCATCTGGGCCGCGCATATCACGGCACAGGCAAGGATGCATATGCAGTGCTGCTCTGTTCACGCCGCGTAATGAGGCGGCACTGGCGACGGCGCGGGCGGGCCTGGAACAGCTGCTGACGAAGGGGGTGGCCTCAATGTAGACATCAGTGCCGCAGGCACGGAAAGCAGGCGGAGGCGTCCGCGAGAAGTGAACTTTTTTTTGGTTTCTTGAATATATATACAGAAACGGAGTTCTCATCGTGCTGGCGCCCGGCACGGTCGAAATCAATTCGCCTCAAGTGCAGTGTCTGATCAGTCGAACAACCGTCAACTTGCTTTTGAGATCCCTTTTCGATCTGCAGGCGGTGTGGGCGCGTCCTTGGAAGGTGGCGTGGGCACGGACGACCCGGCGCTGCTGCTGGGGCAAGGGCTGCCCCGCCAAGGATGCGTCGCAGCGTTGCGCCGTCGGGATGGCGATGTGGACGCCTCGCTACAGAGCTTCAGGTTTGACTCCTCCGCCGCCAGCAGGTCGAAAGCAACAAACACAAACTCCTCCAAGGCAGACCGAGCAGCCTTACAGCTGGAGATGAAGCTTCACATTTTCAATTTGAACAGGCAACCGTGTGCATGCTGCCAGTAGTGTGAACACGACATGCTGCTGCCCCTCAGCGTTGTGCTGCTCCTCTTTGAGTCCTGACACATCTGGGTCGGAAAGCCCCCTTGTCATTGTGAGACGAAAACATCTGCATGGTGGCACAACACAGGGCAGAGTCGTCGGCGGCGGCGGCCACAAGTCGCGAGGCGCGAGACGAGACGAGACCGTCCTCAAGGCAGTCGAACGCTGCTTGACCGTGCGTCCCGCAGCCAACAATGCAATGCATGCACGCAATTCGCTTTCATGCACGCAACTCGCATTCATGCAGGCAACTCGCACACGCCTAGTACTGTACCTCACTGTTCTACAAGGCAGATCTCAAACCCCCAGCATGATGTGCAAAAACAGCGACAGGCCATGGCGAAGTGCTGGTTGAACTGCTGCAGATGCAGCGCAGCTGGGTGGTACAGATCGTCCGCGTGCAAAACCTGCCCCTGTGGAACAAGGTGAGCTTGGAAGCATGCGTGACAGCACGATTCATGCCCCTACAAGTATACAAAACCATAACGGCGCTGGACGACACGGCATGTTGCGCAGCATTGTGCAGCAATTTCCTCAGCTCTGGCAAAAACGCTCATAACATGGTCCTACAAGAGCGGTGCTTAGTACACTGGTCCCGCGCAGTACATCATCCGCCGGAAAAAGGTCGTCAAGCTGGCCGGCACCGCCCATAGCCAGGAGAGCTTCCTCTTCCACGGCAGCAGCCCTGGTGCGCCGCAAGTTGTGCTCGCAGGACCGGATACTCTGTTTGCATTTTGCGCGGCAGCACCGATACAGATCTTTTGATTGCAAATACCAGCAACAGCATGTTTCTGGCACGCGAGATCAGCACGAGGCAACAGGATCTATGGGATTTTCTGCTGCTCTGCTCTTTGCCGCTACTCGCAACACCACTGCTTATGATGTATCTGTAAACCCTAGTCATGCAGGTGTGCTGGATCTGATCACACGCAATGGCTTCGACATCCGCATGGCCAACAACGGCCTGCTTGGCGCGGGCATCTACTTTGCGCAGCACGTGTCCTACTCCCTGCGCTTTGCCCCAAGGCCGAAGGTACGTCTTGCCCTGCGCCTGCAGTTCCTGTTGCTCTCGTCACTGGCCGCCGTTTGAACGGAGATGCGGCTGGCGCAACCGCAGATGGTGCGTCCGCTGTGCTGCATACTGTATAGGCCTGCTGTGACGCTGTTCCACAACCAGGAGGTGACCTGCTGTGAGATCAATAGTTTGTTGTCTTGCTCCAGTTTCCAGTCGTGCAGCGTGGCATGCGGTCGGCTAGGCAGCCGGTGATATCGGCGTCACGGGCGGTAGCCACTGCGGCAAATGCAGCACGTGCCGCTGCCACCGCGCAGCATGCATACCACCAGCAGCAGGCGGCACTGACGGCGCTGCAGCACTCGTTCCAGCAGGAACAGCAGGAGCGCTCCGTCAGATATATCACGAGGCGGCCTTGGTGGGTCCACACGTGGTTCACTTCTCCCTTAGTCTCGCATGTGGGTGCTGCGGTCGGGATTTGACCAGTTCGCCAGTACGCCTGGATTTACATGAGTATAGTGAAGCGATCTCAGATGCAGGCAGTGCAATGTTTGGGTCCCGCACGAGTCATGAGTCGCAACAGAGCTGCTAACCTGTGCTTGTCGTTGACGAGAAGCACTATCGCTTCCTGCCCGCAACTGAGCCCGTACTACCCCTATCAACAGCAGCAGGTGCAGCTGCGGCCCCTGCCGTCGCTGCAACCCTGCCAGCAGCACCAGCTGCAACAGCAACAGCAGGAGGTGGCGCAGGCACAGGCAGATGCGCAGGCGCTTCAGCGAAAAGCGCTGCAGCTGCAACAGAAGGCGCAGGCCAGGGCGGCCGCGCTGCAGCGCAAGGGCCGCAGCGAGAAGAACCAGGACAGTCCCCGCCAGTACAATGAGTGTTCATGCGATCGTTGCAGTCAAGTTGCTGTTCGTTTATGCTGCTGCTGCCAGGTGCTGCACGGAACAGACAATGTCCCTCCAGTACTGTCCTCCTATCGCCACCAGCAGATCATCATTGCCGCGTCCGTGCTGCCAGCATCTCTGAACGCAAAAGCTTGACGGATCATTGGCCCCCTGCTGGCGTTGGGAGCCCTGTTCTTGTGACCTGCATGCAGGCACCATACAAAACCCTGGCAGCGGCTGCATCATGATGACGCTGTGTCGCGTCACGCTCGGTCGCGTGGCGCAGGTGCTTCTTCTCCAGAAGTTGTGCTCATTACTTACTCCCCTATGTTTTCTGTTCTCTCAAGTGCCCTCGTCTGGGTAAATGTCTTGGCGGCTGCCTTAACTGGCGAGGGTGGGACGCGCAAGGAGATGCTCGCTCGCCAATTGTTTTTTATTTTGTGGTGGGTACAGCAGGGTCAGACGTGTGAACACCTATGACGCTAAACAGACACCCATGATAGATCAAACTTTGAGGCACACCCAGACCTTGCGAACCTTCAACACAGTCAATGCCTGAATTCTGTTGATGCCGGGCGTAAATGTGAGGATGACTACAACGCAGGGAAATTCGCAGATGCGCCGCCCGCCGGAAACTTTCATTCCGACTGAAAATGCCGACAGCACCTCCACCGACTTTGAACATGCGGTGCGTTGTGTGTAATCCAAACGCCAGATGTTCAAGGCTTTGAGCCCTAACAACATCGATGGTTGGGAAGACTCACTTTTAACACATTGATCCAGGCTGCCCATCCTTTACTGCAGGTGTACGACAACTTCCAGGCGTATCCGGAGTACATCATCTGGCTCCTACCCTAGCGAACGCCCGTCGGCTGCACCCGAGCTTTCGCATCATATCGTCAGGCGAAGATGATGAAGTGCAGCACCATCGGATCATCGCAAGCCTTGCGTAAGACGGCAACTGAGACACGCAGACATGAACAAGGCTGCCCTCGCCGAGTCGAGGGCTCCGAGAATGACATGGTGTCACGGGGCCCCGAGAAGTGTCATGGTGCTTGTCAATGCAGTGTCATGCCATGACCAGTGGTAGTGTCACTTCCGAACTGGCTTGACGGATTTTGCAGACCATGGCAGCCCCTAGACACGAATTGACATGTGGGGTTGACACTGCTTTGACAGGTTGTGACGTTTGCATGTTGACAGATGTAATGTCACGACATGTTGTCACGAGAATGTCAGGAGCAACAGGTGCAATGGGTCGCACGTCTGTCAATCGTGTGTCCCCTCCCGACACTTGTGTCAGGGATTCTAGGCGTGATAATTGCCCTGACGTGTGTTGACATGCGTCGTGACACAGGTCCACATGCCTTCAGACCCATTGACGGTGGGCCTGACAGCCACATAACACGCGTACGGCATTGACACCAGGCACGAACACTATGGCAACGAGGAGGCTGGATCTGGTCCTATTTTTTCGGTAACAAATGGTCTCAAATGGTTCAAATCCGCGGTAGATCTGAGACCAACTGAGACCAAATAGAGAGATCGACTCGCATGTGCATCTGGTAGAATTGGGATCCTGCCGCTGGAACTGATTTGCTACCAATTGGGACCGGTCTATTATGGTCACAAATGCCGATTTGGAACCGGTTTGGGAACGATTGCTACCAGATTGTTACTTCTGGGACATTGGGAAAGTCCCAAATTTCCGGGGTCAGCAGGACTGAATGGGACTGTCTGTTACCAATTGTGCCTGCCTTTGGGCACTTTGCCTTCTGCTAGGCACTGTGCCTTCGGGTGGCACCTGCCTTTGGCTGCACGCCTGAGCAGGGTGTAGCGTCTCTGGTTTGTGGGGTGCGTCGATTGACGTGATGTTGCATCTTTGTGTCAACTGAATATCTTTTTCATGGAGGTCATATGATACAGCTGTCAGCATGTCGTGAATTCACGCCCATCAGATGAGCATGTCAATGATGGCGCCCCACACATGCCGGCGCGTGCATGAGAACTTGCAGGATACAGATCGACATGAGACTCACTTCTTTGATGTGGTCCTTGCAGTTCTAGCACTACGTGCTGTACCCAGAGGCTTCGCCGCCAGCGCTACCTCAACTCCGACTGGGGGAAAAGGAGGCGCTGCCGGAGGAGGCTGAGCTGCGCATAGCACTAGTGGCGGACGACGGTCACCATTTATGTATGATAGATTTCGACATGTATGAGCCATACATGATCCGCCTGATGGCCGTCGAACATACAAAATCAGAATGAAACTCGGACGCGTTTGCACTCCTCACTGCAGGGGCCTGCGATGTCAGGAACGACCCGCAGATGCGGCTGGTAAAGAGCAGACTGATTCGATATTGCAGACCGTCATGCGCATTGGCTCGTGTGCCTGTCCCCTTGTGTGCAATCTTGTGCACAAAATCTGAGCTGAGAGCTTTCGCAGTTGTGGGGCGCCTGCTCATGCAGATCAGGTTATGCACAAAACGCATCAGAAAAGCGAACCCTAAACGCATCATAAAAGCGAACCCTAAACGCTTCATAAAAACGAAATACTTCCAAGATCACGTACTCCTAGCTGCTTCTATCGTCAGCTTCCGCCTGGCTGCGGCGCCGCGGGACGCGCTGGTGGCGGGCTGCACCCCGCGAAAGAGACAGAGGCGCACCCACATCCACATGCTGTTTGATACACGGTCGATGCCTGGAATTTAGCCGGTGCCTGGCACTGACGCCCTCTCTCCGCAGCCTATGGTCTTTCAAGCAGCTTGGTCCGGCTACCACAAAACGTTGCGTGCCCTGGACGCCAATCGCGCAAGCCGCGAAGGCTAACAGCAGCCGCATTGACGTCGCGGCGGGCCGACAGAGGGACACAAAGCAGCTGGCCAGAGCGTTCAGAAGCGTGCCCGTTGTTGTGGTGACCCTGAGTAAGAATAGCAGTAGGCCAGCAGAGGATCTTTCTGGTGAGAGAGCACTGTTGTTGCGCCATGCAGCGCCTCTAGTTGTGTGGCTTACCTCCAGCTCACTTTGATCAATGGCTCATGCATGCTAACTTGCAGACGAGTACGCCGAGAAGATGCGCCGGTACGCCCCCTTCACAGCGTGTCAGCTGCGCACCAATCCACAGAAGGCCCTTGAGCCGGACGTGGCCGTGCAAGCGGAAGGCAAAAAGGCCCTGCAGTCGCTCCAGCCGCAGGTGAGGCTCGTGGCAGCTGCACCTCGTCCGATTTGATCGCGCCCTGGCATCTTCATGTCAGCATGCATCCAGTGGAGTCGAGCTTGCATGGCTGTTGTC
>JAABUW010002012.1_pt1 | contig 31826 bp, 29 predicted proteins | sample 5560081 | NCBI WGS metagenome assembly JAABUW01 (sample SAMN10711882, study PRJNA513363) | rock metagenome | isolation source: Antarctica rocks | place: Antarctica: Victoria Land, Knobhead sud | reverse complement strand
TTGTTTCAAAGTCAACTTTATTCAGAGTTAGCTTATGTTCTTCTGAGTCATATAGATAGTCGATTCTTCTCTTCTAGATACTTTTCTTTCTTAGCATTTATATACTCATTACATTACACTCATATGACTCACTCTATGCTGATCTCTAACATTATATAAATGCTTCTTCGTTACAGGCAAAGTGAAATAATCTGCATTGATTTCTTCAAGTGCTTCTGCTAGTAGTTCTTCAACCCTCTATCGACTTTGATCTAGCGACTTGCGTTCATGCAGCAGCACTCATCTTTCTTCTCTCATGAGCTGATTCAGCAAGAATAAACAAAAGATTCAAACTCATGCGCTGATCAGCGAGTATAAACAAACGATTGAAATCATTCAACTAGATCAAAGATCAGCGAATTAATCGTTTATTCAGATTCGCAAGAGATTCTTCGAATTTGTTGAATAATCAAACGAGATCAGTCATAGAACTGCGTGAAGTCTCTATCTCAAGAAGCAAACTCTCAGTGAGTCTGTTTCAATGACATCGTCAATGCGATGATCTTCTCATCACTCTACCTATCAGTGAATTGATTCGTCTATCAGTTCACATGCAACTAGTGAGCCTGCTTCAATGACATCTATTCTCAATGCAATGATCTACTCGCTCTCATCGCTCTACTCATCAGTGAACCTGATCATACGTTCACGTGCAACTAGTGAGTCTGCTACAATAACGAGCTCAAAGTCGATCTTTTCAATGAGCAAGTTGATCAGTGAGTCTGCTTCAATGATACTGTCAATGCAATGATTTATCTTCTCATCATTCTACCTATCAGTGAATCGATCTGTCGACTCGTTCACATGCAACTAGTGAGTCTGCTTTAATGATACTTCTACCTTGCATAGTGAGTCTGCTACAATAGACATTTCGATTCTACACAAGGCTAAGAAAATACATTCATGTGAACATGAATCATTGAAGAAGAAAAGTAATGTTACGATTCTAGCTACGCATCTTCGTTGATGACTATGTTGATGACTATGTTGATGACTATTCTGAGAACTATCGTCGATCGCTCGTCGCTAGAGCATAGACTTGTTTCGAAGTCAATTCTATTCAGAGTTAGCTTATGTTCTTCTGAGTTATATAGATAGTCGACTCTTCTCTTCTAGATATTTTCCTTTCTTAGCATTTATATACTCGTTACATTACACTCATATGACTCGCTCTATGCTGACTTCTAACAGCTTTATTCATGATGAACATTAATAAAGAAATCACGTACAATACTCAGTGCAATTTGAATGCTTTAAACATCTCTTCAATTGATGAAACAACTCAGAATTTGAAAGATATTAAAGCGAAGCTGTCATTAAAATATCATGAGTTTCTAAATGTTTTTGATTGAGCTCAATTGAATAAACTACTCTTTCATCATTTCTACGATCATAAAATTGAGCTCATCAGTGATTTAATGCTTTCTCACTGTTGAGTTTATTGAATGTTCTCTGTCAAACTTCTGAAAGTAAAGAAATACTTAAACGAGAATCTGTTGAAGAGATTCATCACTTCTAGTCAGACTCTCTATTTCTTTCTCGTTCTATTCATTCTCAAAGCAAATGAAGATCTTTGATTCTGCATGAACTATTAAAAGTTAAATGTCATTTTCAAAAGAAATAAATATTCTCTATCGTTGATAAACAAAATCATTGATAAAATAGTGAGTTGCAAGCATCTGACTAGATTGAACATCATATCAGCATTCAACAAACTTTAAATGCATCTTGATAGCAAGAATTACATCACTTTTATCACTGCTTTAGAAGCATATAAATACAAGATGCTATCATTTAAACTGACTAATGAATTGATCTTCTTTCAGCAATATATGAATGATGTTCTATGAAACTTTCTGAACGACTTTTGTCAAGTCTATTTAAATGACATTCTCATTTATAGCAAAATGAGAAAGAAACATAAAAATCATGTCAAACTAGTATTGAGTTAACTATGTGAAGCTGAACTGCAGATGAATATTTGAAAGTATGAATTCAATGTAGAAGAGACTGTCTTTCTAGAAGTCATTGTATCAAAACTAAATCTTCATATGAATTTCAGCAAAATGACAGTCATAGTTAGCTGAATCACTTCGATCAATTTAAAAGAAATTCAGAGCTTCATGAGATTTGTTAACTTTTATCATCGTTTCATTAAGAACTTCTTGAAGCTAGTCAAATCATTCACTCAGCTGACTAGAAAGAACATGTCTTTTGTTTGAAATGAGATTTGTGTTTAAGTTTTTGACAATCTAAAGAAACAAGTCAGCTCAGTCTCAGTACTTCGTTACTTTGATCTCAAATGACAAGTTATTCTGAAAATCAATGCTTCAAACTATGTAAAAGATGAAATACTATCTCAGTATGATGATGAGAAAGTTCTTCATTCGATGATCTTTTACAGCAAAAGTATGATTCTCGCTGAAATCAATTATCACATTTATGACAAGAAATTGCTAGTCATTATTCAATGCTTCGAACATTAATGACTTGAGCTGAAATGCACTGAACTACTCATTCAGATGTTCATCAATCATCAGACTTTGAAAATTTTCATGAAAAACAAACAGTTGAGTCAACGACAAGTCAACTATCTGAACATTCTATCAAAGTTCAACTTTCAGATCATCTTTAGATCAGGCAAAACAAACACTAAAGTTGATGCTTTAATCAGAATGCTTTTAGCAAACGTCTCTGAATTAGCTCAGCATTTTGAAGATTGTTTTTAGACTATTCTGACTTCTGATAGAGTCGATGTTCTATTTATTGAATCGAAAGCAAATCTTTATCAACGAGTATGTATGATTAATCAAACAGATGAGCTCTGCAGCGAATATAGGCAAGCTATGAACGAAAACAAGCTCAAATTTCATATCACTAAACTGAAGAACTGCGAAATCATTGATGACGTTCTATTTAGAAAAGATTTACTGTGAGTTTCTGAGAACATGCACACGAAATTACTACAAGAAGTGCATGATCAATCTTTAATCTCTCACTTCGACAATAAATGAATCATTGATCTAGTTCAGCGTTTCTACTATTGATCAGATCATCAAGCTACTATTCAACAATACATTTGAAACTGTCATGCTTATCAACGAAGCAAAGTCTTTAGAAATAGCATCAATGAACTTCATCATTCTCTTTCAATTTCACAAAAACGCTGAAAAGATATAACTATGAACTTCATCACTGAACTATCTCTGTCAGAAGACTATAACATCATTTGCACAATCATATGTTGTCTCATCAAAGAACATCATTATGTTTTCTGTCATTGAGAAAACGATGACATTTCAGTCGAAGAAACGGTTTGAATCATGCTATGAAACGTCTATCGACTGCATGATCTACTCAGTTCTATTGTTTCAAACAGAGACTTTCAATTCATATCAACTATGTGAAAAAGTCTTTGCAAGCAACTGAGAATCACAGCTAGTTTATTCACAGTCTATTATTCTGAGATTGATGATCAATCAAAATGAGTCAATCAAGACATTGAACGCGAACTTAGAATCTACTGCAATTACATGCAGAACGACTGAGTCAAATGAATATCTATGACGAAATTCAGCGACAATTTTAATATCTTCTCAATCACTTCAATAACTTCATTCTACTTCAATAAAGAATTTCACTCTTGAATGAGTTTTAATTTAAATACGACTAACTATGAAACAACTTGTGAATGACTTGAAGCTAGAAAAGCAAATGATATTGTCATTCAAATGAAAGAGTTACTGAGCTTTGATCATCAATAATTGAAAAAGATGAAGCTGATCATCGAAGTTCAAATCAATAAACATAGACGAGACATCACATATGAAGTAGATGACTGAATTTGACTATCTTTCAGAAACGTCAAGACAATGAGACTCTGTAAAGATTTGAAAGACAAACAGCTAGATCTTTATCAAATCACTGTCAAAGTGAGTATTTTTTATCATTTTCGTCTATCAGTCAGCATGAAGCATCTGCATTTGATGTTCAGTTCGAAGCTACTGCAATCATATTCAGAAAATCTTCTATCAAAACAGCATTCAGAATCACTCAGATCAATCACTATCAAAGACGATGAACATTGAAAGATAAATGATATATTGAACTTCAGACGCTATCAAGGTCGAATACAGTACAAAATCAAATGAACAGATCTAAATAAAGACAATGAATGATACTATGTTAATAAAGGGAAATTCAATGACTCAGAGAAAGTTTTGAATGAATTTCATAAGATATATTCAAGCAAACCACGCTAAATATCGGAATAACTATCAACAAAAGTGAGCAAAGAAACTACATTCATGCAAACATGAATTTTCGAAGGAAAAAGTAATGTTACGAGCGTATCAAGACTGATAAGACTGATTAGAACTAGTTAATGATTTAGTCGAGATCTGACCTAGATTTGACTCAGATTTGACTCAGATATGACTCAACACTCTTTTTCTTTCTCAACATTCTTTTCTTTCACCAACATCTTGTTCATCAACATCACATTCTTTTCATGTCACAAACACATTTCTTTCAAGTCTAGCGCAGTCTCTGAACATTACATAAATAGAAGCTTTTGTATCAATCTTCTTCTGTATTTTTAATATTCAGTTATAGTTATTTCTAAAGATCAAGCACTATCAACTCTGACCTTCATTGATTGTATCATTTAGACATGATTCTGACAATAGATCATGAAGTCGATAAACGTTTCATAGCATGATTCAAACCGTTTCTTCGACTGAGATGCTTTTATTTTCTCAATGACAGAAGACATAGTGACGTTTCTTGATGAGTTGACATATGATTGTGCAAATGACATTATAATCTTCTGATAGAAATAACTCAGTGATGACATTCATAGCTATATCTTTTCAGCGTTTCTATGAAATTGAAAGAGAATGAAGAAGTTCATTGATGTTATTTCTAGATGTCTTGCTTCGTTGATAGATATGACAGTTTCAAATGTAACATTTAATCGTTGCTCAATGATCTGATCAATAGTAGAAACGTTGAACTAAATCAATAGTTCTTTGATTGTCAAAGTGAGAAATGAAAGACTGATCATGAATTTTCTTTAGCAATTTCGTATGCATATTCTCAGAAATTCACAGTAGATCTTTTCTGAACAGAACATCGTCAATAATCTTGCAATGCTTCAATTCAATGCTATGTAGCTTGAGCTTGTTCTTGCTTATACCTTGTTTATACTCATTGCAAAGCTCATTCATCTTGTTGACATCTTTTACTTGTTGATAAAGATCAACTTCAGATTTGATAGCTAGAATATTTACTCTATCAAGTATCAGAATGATCTGATAGCAATCTTCAGTACGCTGAGTTGATTCAGAGACGTCGATCAGAAACATTCTGATTAAAGCATTGACTTTAATGTTCATTTTACCTGATTGAAAAATGATCTGAAAGTTAAACTTGAATAAAACGTCTAGATAATTGACTTGACGTTGAGTTAACTGTTTGTTTTTTATGAAGATTTTCAAAGTTTGATGATCAATGAACATCTGAATGAGCAGCTCTGTGCATTCTAGCTCAAGTTTTCAATGTTCAAAGCATTGAATAATAATCAGCAGTTTCTTGTCATAGATGTGATAATTGCATTCAGCAAGAATCATGCTTTTGCTGTAAAAAGCTATCAAGTGAAGAACATTCTCATCATCATACTGAGATAGTATTTCATCTTTGACGTAGTCAGATGCATTGATTTTCAGAATAGTCTGTTGTTTTGAATTAAAGTGTCGTAGAACTGAGATTGAGCTGACCTGTTTCTTTAGATCATCAAAAGCTTGAACACAAACTTCATTTCAAACAAAAGACGTGTTTTTTCTAGTAAGCTGAATGAATGATTTGACTAGCTTCAAGAAGTTCTTAATGAAACGACGATAGAAGTTAACAAATCTCACGAAGCTTTAAACTTTGTTAGAAATCAGCATAGAGTGAGTCATATGAGTGTCATTTAACTAATAAATAAATGCTAAGAAAGAAAAGTATTTACAGAAAAGAACTCAATTCTTATATGTGTGTTTCTTAGCTCTATGCTAGACTCGATTGAGTTGACGTCTTACACATATGATGCAGAGTTTCAATGACATCACTTCTAGATCAGATTCTTGCTAAACTCGATTAGAATGAAATTAGACGAAGAATAGATGAAGACTAGAATCGTAACATTATCTCTCTCTCTTTACTATTCATGTTCGCATGAATGTTATTTCTTAGTGCGCTTTTCTTGAATATTTAATATGAAAGTCGTCAATCATCTCTTGAGCGTTCATAAATTCGTCATTGTCAGCGTTATATCAGTTGAGATCGTTGTCATAGTTCTTTCATTTGACTCAATATTGAAGTCGTCTTTGATATCATCGAGAGTTCAATATATCGTCGATTTTTCATTCGTCTTCATCGTTTACCACTATTGATCTTGAGAATTCATTCTTCTGATCAGACAGAGAATCATTGACAACGAGATGAAGAAGCTCTGAATGAAATACATCATGTATACGCATAGTCTCGACTAGTTTCAATTTATAGAATGAATCAATGAAATTGATGATTTGAAAAAAATCAAGCATCTTGTCATTCAATTTTTTGAAGAGTCTCGCTGTAACGATGTTTCATTCGTTCAGAAACATCTTTGATTTGATCTCATAATTGGTTTTCTTTCTATGCTTGTTAGCTTGATTCATCATTTGTTTTCGTGTTTTGATCAGAGCTTCACAAGCGAAGATCAATGTCTTGTTCATTTGTTCAGATATATTCTTGACTCAATTGATCTGCAAGCGTTCGCGAGTGCTTTCATACTCAATGATGTCAGAGTTGAAGCTCATATGAGAATGAAAGTTCTTGTTCATAAAGAAGAGAATCAAGAAGATGACTGAGAACAAGACGTTATTGTTAACAAACTCAATCATGAATAGTCACTTAGATCAGTCGTTCTGCATATATGAACAGAAGAATCGAAGATATCGCTTGATATTCTGATTGACTTGTTCGCTTTGATCGTTGATCTGAGAATGATAGACGATGAACAATCAAAGAGAAATGCTCAGTCGTTTGCAAAGAAACTTTCATAGTATAGAGGTGAATTGTGAATCTCGATCAGATACTATGAAGCTTGATAAATCATGAGTTCAATATACTCATTGAATTAGCATTTCAGCTGTTCTTTCAACTGTGATATTTTCATCATCAGTAATGCAAGAAATATAATGTCTTTCTTTTGACAGTCTGCAAATGACAGTCAGAATAGCGTTGTAGTCGTATGAATCAAATAGATTAATAATGAAGTTCATTGCTATGTCTTGTCATCGCTGTTCAGATATTGATAAAGGTTAAAGCAAGTCGTTTGATTTATTTCTAGATGTCTTTGAACGTTGACAGATATAGCAGTTTCAAATATATCAATCTATCGTTTTTCGTATGAATGATCAATAGTAGTTTCGCTTTATGACTTTCACAGTTCTAAGAATATCAGAATGATCAACTGATGATTGATCATGCATCTTACGAATCAGATTCATTTGTAGAAGCTCGTTGAACGAAATTCATAGCTGACTATCATGATACAAGATTTCATTCTGAGTTCAACAATTCTTCAATTTGATATCTTCATATTGTGTCTCGTCTCTTGCTATTGCTTCGCGAAGTAGCATACAATTCTCGTCGATTTCATTAGTCTCAAGAATCTGTTTATAGATTGATTCACTGATGTTCTTCTTTAAATCAGCAATTTTCATTCAATTCGAAGTCAGAATAGTGATTCATTGATAGCGAACGCACTCATCTTCTGAATCTCTGAGCATGACGTCAGCTTGACAAGTTAATGCATTGATCTTGATGTTTTGTTTGTCAGATCAATACATTATTCTGAAGTTGAAGTCAGCGAGCTTCTGAACTCAATGCATCTGACGTCTGCTCAGCTTCTTATCTTTCATCAATGAGATGAGCGCTTGATGATCGATGAACATCTTGATAGAAATGTCAGTTAGCTTCAGTTTAAGTCGTCAGTGTTCAAATGCTTAAATAATGATCAGAAGTTCTTTATCATATATCTTGTAGTTGCATTCAGCAGAAGACATGTTCTTGCTATAGAAGACAATTGAATGTAGTACTTCTTCGTCATCATATTGAGAAAGAACTTCATCATTGACGTAGTTGAATGAGTTGATTTCAAGAATAGTCTCATGAGTTTGATCAAAGTGACGTAGTATAGAAGTCTCGATCATACGTCTCTTCATATGATCGAAGATGATCTGACAGACTTCATTTCATTCAAATATAATCTTCTTTTGTGTGAGTTGAATCATTGAACGAACAATCTTCGAAAAGTTCTTGATGAAGCGTCGATAGAAATTGCAGAAGTCAATGAAGAACTACATCTGAGTGAGATTATTGAGTGTAGATCAATTCACGACTGCTTGCATCTTTCGTGAGTTCATCTTCAATTCTTCAATTGATATTAAGAGTTCTAGAAAGATAGTTTTCTAAACATGAAACTCGCACTTGTTGATGTCTATCTGTAGATCAGCTTCTCGTAGTTTATTCAAGATCAATCGTACATGTTGCTTGTGTTTCTTCAAGATCTTGCTGTAGATGATAATGTCATTTAGATAGATTTGACAAAACTGATGTAGATACTTGAACAACATGTCATTCATATAGTGTTGATAGAACGCAGGTTCGTTGATTAATTCAAAGAGCATTACATGATATTTGTATGAGTTGAAAAAGATAATAAAGATAGTCAAATCTTCATTATCTGAGTGCATGCATAATTTGTTGAACGCGACAATGATGTTCAATTGAGTCAGATACTTGCTTTCTTGTATACAAGCGAGAGTCTCATCTATCAATGACAAAGAATAGTGATTTCGTTTGATCAAAGCATTGAGCTTTCTGTAATCGACGCAGAAACGCAGACTATTGTCTTTCTTTTTGATGAACAAGATGAGCAAGACGTATGATGCAAAGCTGAAGAAAATGAACTCTTTGTTTAGATAATTGATCAAATACTTCTTTATCTTCTGAAGCTTGTGATCAAACATCTGATATAGTCTGCTTCGAAAGAACATTTCTTCATCGATCAACTCAATTTTGTGATCATAGAAACGACGTGATGATAGCTGATTAATCATTGCTCGATCGAAAACATTTAAATAGTCGTGATATTTAAAGAGAAGCTTGATCTTGACTTGCTTGAGAGCTTCAGCGTGAAAAAGCTCATGCAGATTCACTTCTTCAGACTTGTTTTCAACTGTAGTTATGAGTCAATCGATTTTCAAGATGATAACAGCAAAGATCTTGACGTTTGATCGTTTGACTAACATTCTATATGTCGCTGTCTCTATCATTGCTATGTTTGTTGAACCTGACGTTGATTTAGAAATTTTGACGTTAGTTAAAGTCGCGTCACACGATTTTGACTGTTCAATTAGTTTAACTGACTTCTCATTGAATTGACTGAAAGAAGATGATTTCTGACTGAATTGAGATGTAACGAAAGTGAAAGATCTCTTTAGTATATGAGTAAAAGTCAAGCTCTTCTGTTTCGTGATTGTTTTATTGCTTGAGAGTAGAACAATCAATTTCTGACTAGAAATGAAATTCGAAAATCGAAGAAAATCGATTCGCATATCTATTACTAGATCAATTTTGTTCATTCATGTTTTTTCAAGAATCATTTGATGTTGATCTAATCGAGTGATCAACATAAAAGCTGTGTCAATCGTATGATCTTAAACAGTCAGATTCAAATAGATGACATGAGTAATGAGTTTCTTAGCATAATGATCGTTGAATTCTCGAATTGACTTCGCTTTGATCAAAGTCAGAAGCTTAATTTGTGTTACGAAGCATGTCAAAATGAAATAGAGTCTAGTCAATAGACTTTAGAAATTTCGATATGTGAACAAGAAACAACGATGTTTCAAATCGAAATATGCTGAAACATTTCATCTATTCAAGCTTTGACAAATTGACTACTTCGCTTCTTTGTTCACTCTACTATAGATACAGCTCGAAATCGTCTTCTTTCTTCTGTATTCTTAGTTTTCTAGTTAGAGCTACCTCTATTAATCAAACATTCTATTCAGCTACGCACTATCTCGCTGCAGTGTGATTAGATTCTAGACACGGTTTCAACAATTTGCAACTGATCACAAACAATCTGCGCAATCACTTCATTAATGAACGAATAGTCAGCAGCTTTGATGTCAATCAATGACTTCAATGAGTAACTAATTTCATTGCTAAAAAGTACACATTCAGTAGTCAAAGATTCAGAAGCAAAGAAATCATCTGACATGCTCATCATTGAAGAAATTAACACATTTTTCATCGCGTCTTTGATGAAAGTCTCTAGTTTTTTGCCTCGCTATCTTCAAAAGAAGACATTTTCTCATGTTTTTTATTCTTTGAAATGACGATTTCATGTAGACGAGAAGTGAAAGCTTAAGAAGCAGAAGTGTTGATCTTGTTCTGAGAACAGTTCTTTGACAAGTGACTTGAAATCTTGCAAGTATAGCAGATGATAAACGATCTTGCTGACTCAAAGATAAAAGAGATGATAGACTTAACATAATTAATTATTGAAGTCGTCACTGACAATGAAGTAGCAGCACGTTTATCAGGTACAACAGTGACTGTCATGATGTCAGATCATCAACTCAATTTAGAACATAAATCATTGATATCTTAGATAATCTCAATTCATTGAACCTGTTTTGCAGTTCAATGAATCAAGTCATCAATCTAGTCATCATCATCTTAATCTAGTCTCAGCAATTCTGTTTCAATCATCTCAGTCATATGCATGAACTTTTGCAATCTTAAGTCAATAAAACTACTGTCTAGTCTTGATTCTGCTTGATTCATGTATATAAAAGTTGAACTTTCGTTCTTTTCTTTTGCTCTTTGTCTTTCATCTTGTACATTATCTGATGTATTGTTCTGTATCTAGTTCAAGTAATATAATAATCAATTCTCTATATTGATAAAATCTCTAGTTCAGTCTAGTCTCTGATATTACGAAAGATCTACACTTTCTGCAACGTTTTCATACATTGAAATCTCGTCTAATTATTCTTTCGCTCAAATGAAGTTATCTCACAATCTCTTGATCGACGATGAGCGTGCTGTTAAACAGTTCACTCAAAGTATGATCGAAAATTCAGTTGAGATCTTTCGCGCAATGCAAGAGCTTCAAAACCAAGTTCAACAACATGATGTCATCACTTCATCTTTGTTCATTGTTTTCAGTTTTTCAGTCTATATAAAGTTGAATTCTCAGTCTCTTGCAATGATATTTCAGATCGTTGCACAAATCTTGAATAATCAATCTTTTCTTGTTGTTCATTTCTCTGCAAATTCTGTCGCTGTCTCAATTCTCATTAGATTTGAAAAGCTTCTTAATATATCTGAGTATGAAAGAAACAAAGATTGATTGAATGTCTGAGAGCAGAGTCTGATACAACGTATGAATGTAAATGATAATCACTACTTCTTTCATCAAGTTAAGATCGTTTATGTCAAGTCATGATTCATCATAGATAAGAAGTCTTACAATTTAATGAGTTAATATTGAGTCGATGATCTTTATATCATTTTCATCTTTGCAGATTAATGACATAAGTTGCATCATTGCTGTGACAATTCTTTCAAGACAGAAGATGCTCATCTATATTTTTGCAAAACTCTGAAGTAAGACATGAATAGCTTTGTCAACTACTACAATCTTTTTTATCAAAAGAAAAAACATTCTTTGATGAAAGATTTCTTGTTAATTGACTGTCTGAAGCGCAATGTCAATTATTTCACTTAAGTCATCATTTTCTTCTGATGAAATCTTGATGAAACTCAATCATTCATCTTTCATCAATGAGTTCAAGCATTCTTTGACATCAATGAAGAGCTTCAGCAGCTTAAGCATCATTAATCTTGCTTCATCTTTGTCATTGTCTTGTTCATCAAAGTCAAGAGCATTTTTGCATTGACTAGTAATTCTTTGAATTCAAAGATCATCATTTTTGTGACTGTTGTTTCAACAGTATCTTCATCTCTTTCTTTCTCATTTCTTGATGAGTCAATGAATTTAAACTTTGTTATTATCATTGTTCAAGATAAGACTCTGATCATTTCTGAAATCAAGAAAATCTGCAACAAGTAAAAGTTGTGTTACTATTGCAAATTGCAACATTTGAGCAAAATTGTTAAAGAATGCTCAAATAAGAAGTTCTTCACTCTGCATATCATGAACATCTACGACAATGATGTCATCAATATAAATGAAGAAGTCTCGCTGTTCACAAAAAAAGTTTAGTTTCTGAGCTAAGTTGCGTTCAGAAATCTGTATACATATCATCTTGTCTACTAGTCTTAATCTTTTCACTCTCACTTCAATCATATAGAAAGTTTTCTGCTAAATCTGTCTTGAAACTCTTTGAATTCAATTCGACATTTAAAGATAGTCACATGATAGTATTTTGTATTTTACGTCAAGCTCAATCTAGAGTTCTCACTTTCGCTCTGATTGATAGTGAAGTCTTTGCTTATGTCTTTATGAATAAATTCTTCGCACAACAACATCATTTTTTCTTGCATTAATTAACTCATTCTTGCAGACTTTGAGAATTTGATGATCAAGTCGCTTTAATCAATGACATTATTTATGTCATTGAAATCACAATGATTCTTGATGAATATATCAAAAAACTATTCTTCTATGTCACTGAATTAAATCAGTATCTCATCATCATGAGTTTATCATGACTTCATCATCACGTCATTGATGTTAATTTTAAGCACAATATTCTCATCTTATCTTTCTTCTTCTGTCTTAATCATTGTTGCTCATTCTTTGTCAAGATCTATGATCTTAATCAACAAGAAGAAAATTTCTTGTTCAAAGTTAACAAAGTAGCTTTCTTTCAGTCTCGCTCTCAATTCACTCACAAGAAGCAACTCAGTTCATGAATTGCTCACAAGAAGCAATTTAGTCTACAGATTGCTCACAAGAAGTAATTCAACACTCAGTTTGCTCGCAAGAAGTAATCTAGTTTCTCATTTACTTGAAAGAAGCAACTCAGTTTTCAGTTTGCTCACAAGAAGCAATTCAGTTTTCAATTCACTCACAAGAAGCAACTCAGTTTTTCATCTGCTCACAAGAAGCAATATAACTTCTCATTTGCTCACGAGAAGTCAATTAATACTCAGCTTGTTCACAAGAAATAAACTTCGTTTAATCTTGTCTCTTGTCTGAAACAAGAAGTTTCTAATTGTATTCTTCAAGCTATTTAAAAAGAATACTCATCAAAAATCAAGTATCAAAATTCTTTTCTCTTTAGAACTTCTGTTGTCTTTCGAGCAGATCAATTCGATCAATTTTTTATACAACTTGACATAGTTAAGTTGAAAGCTTGAAGCTTTGATCATGCTGCTTGTGTCAAAGACATTGAAGTTTTTAGCATTATTCTAAAGAAAATTGATGTTTTCTTGAATCTTGAATCAATCTCATCTTCTAGTTCAGACTCTGACGAGTCAAAATCGCGTCATGCAACTTTGACTGTTCATTCAAAGAACAGTTCAACTCTTGCTCAGTTCTCGTCTCATTCTCAAGACAGTACATATGATAAGAATCATCGTCTGAATCTTTATCAAATGAAAAAGAAATTTCATTTGACTGCATTCACAATACAAGAAGATCTTGAAGTTTATTGACAAAGTAAGAACGTTAATTCAGTCACAATTTTATCGTTCAGATATTTCAAGTTTCTAGATGTTTTTTTCAAGAAAAACGTCAATATCTTGTCTTTGCATTAAGCTCATGATCATGTCATACATTTTAAAGAAGATGCTCAATCTTCAGTCTTCACTTTATACAACATAAGTTGTGACAAAATTCTAGAACTTCGTCGTTATTTGAATGAAAATCTGAGCAAAGATTTCATTCAAGTCAGTTACTTTCAGACAATCATCTCTGTTCTTTTCATCAAGAAATTCGAAGAAGAACTTTGCTTCTGTGTGAACTATTGAGATTTGAATGCTATCACAATCAAGAATTGATATTCTTTGTCTTTGATCTCAGAAATGCTGAATCATCTAAGTCAGGCTAAAATCTTTATCAAGCTGAATATCATCTCTGCGTTCAATCAACTTCGAATCAAAGAAGAAGATGAAGCTCTCATCGTTTTTTGCACTCAATTTGAATTATTTAAGTATCTAGTCATGCTCTTTGATTTATATAATGAGTCTGTCTCATTTCAGAAGTATATCAACAATACTATTTGTGAACATTTAAATAAGTTCTATACAGCTTATCTGAATGACATTTTGATTTATTTCGACAATGAACTCAAGCATGAGATTCATGTTAAGCGCATTCTGCAAAAGCTGCAAGAAGCAGATCTTCAGATGAATATAATCAAATGCAAGTTTCACATCACTCAAGTCTCATATTTAGAATTGATAATCATCATTGAAGAGATCAAGATGAATTTTTCTAAGATAAACATCATTGTTAACTGACTCATCTTGATCAACGTTAAAGACGTTCAAAGTTTTCTAGATTTCGCGAACTTCTATAAAAGATTCATCTATGACTATAGTAGAATAACTATCTCGCTCACTCATTTCATCAGAAAAGATGTACTCTTTGTCTGATTTCAGAAATGTCAGATTGCATTCAACATTCTTAAGAAAGTCTTCACTTTCAAAATTATTCTTTGTCATTATAATTCAGATCACAAAATTGTGATAGAAATCAATGCTTTGAACTATGTGTTTGAAGACATTCTTTCTCAATATGATGAGAACGAGATTCTTCATTCAGTCGCTTACTTTTCGAAGAAGCATAACTCAGTTGAGTGTAACTATGAGATCTACAATAAAAAACTCATGATCATTGTTTGCACTTTTAAGAAATAATGATCAGAGCTTGAAGACTTTATTTATTCTATTAAGATGATCACAAATCACAAAAATCTTAAGTATTTCATGTCAACTAAGCAGTTAAGTCATCATCAAGCTCGTTGAAGCGAGTTTCTGTCTAGATTCAACTATCACATTGCTTATTATCTCAACAAGATCAACGATAAGTTGAATGCTCTGACACGTCGCTCAGAAGATCTTTCTAAAGAGAGAAATACATTCAATTCTCGACATCAATATTAACATCAGACAATTCTGAAAATTCATGTTTTAGATCTCAATATTATTGAGAATCTCATCTTCAATGTCTTCAACATCAAAGTCATGAAGCTTCAGTCACAAATCATTGCTTTAGATTCAGTTCAGTTACATCTGTTTTCAATTATTTCAGCACTTTTGCAAATTGTAGCTTTCATGAATCTAGAAATTGAAGAATTCAACGTTAAAGATGTTGAATCTCAGCTAAATCAAAACATTCTGAATCTTGATGAAGATTTTGCTGACATTCTCACTCAGACATTGTGAAAGCAAATTGAAATTAATGACAAATTCGCAGCTCAGATAATTGAAGTGCTTCGCAATGAAGCACGACATCACAACAAGATTTCTTTAATTAAGTGTAAAGAACACGAAAATCATCTGTACTTTCAAGAAAGAAAGTACGTGCTCAACTCAGATAAACTACGTCTTTGTATCATTCAGCTCGCTCATGATAATATCATTGATGATCACTCAGAAAGAGCAAAAAGCTATGAACTGATCAGTTGAATCTACTGATGATCAAACATTTATAAGTATGTTCAATGCTTTGTATAAAACTGTCATGTGTGCACACGTTTTAAGTTCTTTAGACAATGAATTCAAGAATGATTGCATCTTCTTTCAATTCTTGAACGTCGTTGACATGATGTTTTCATGAACTATGTAGATTCTTTATCGCTCAGTATTTTCATGAATATCACATATAAATATGTTCTAATTTTCGTTGATCATCTTATCAAAATGAAACATTTAGTCTTCATCACTTCTATGAAAGTTGAAGAAATTATCAACTGCTTCTATGCTCATGTTTGAAAACATCATGATTTACTTGAGTTCTTCATGTCTGATCGAGACACACAATTCATCTTCGATGTCTGAAAGCATATATGTAAAATGCTGAAGATAAACATTAAGTTATCAATGATGTATCACTCTGAGATTGATGATCAAATCGAGAAAGTCAATGCTGTCATGAAGCATTATCTTTGAGTCTTCGTCAACTACATGCAGAATGACTGAGCTAAGTGACTTTCTAAAGTTGAATTTATCATCAATAATGCATCATCATTAATCACTCTAGCATCATTCTTCTTGATCAATTTGAGTCAGAACTCATATTTAAACTTCAAGTCTTCTGAGTCTCTGCTTGAGAATCTTACGTTTTAAGCTCAAAACAAGTTAATAAATGTCAAAGAGTTCATCAAGAAGATGAAGAAATTAACTGAGCATTTACGTGATGAGATGCTTATAGCTCAAATTATTTATGAATTCAATGTCAATCTCTTTCGTTGTTCTTGTTTTAAATACTTCGTCGAAGATGAAGTCTGACTGAATGCTTGCAATCTCAGCATTGCTCATCTTGCTGTCAAGTTAAATGATCATAACGTTGATTTCTTCAAGATCAAGCATGTCTTCAAGAACAATTCTCTGATCATCAAGTTAAATCTTTCAGCATTCATGAAAATTCATTCAATCTTTCATGTCATTCTTCTGAGTTATATCACAAGTGACTTTCTTTTGAGTTAACATCAAAAATCTTGAGAACTCATTATCATCAAGAATGATGAAAGATTCTGATATGTAAACAGCATATTAAACTTCAAGCGTGATAAATGCTATAATTCATCTCTGCTCAAGTATTACATTGATTGAAAAGATCACTTTTTTACTTGAGAGTCTTTTCATCTTCTGAATAATTGTGAGCAAGCACTCAATGAATATCATCTCGTCAATTCTGTCGTTGAAGAATCACATGTATTATCATATGTGATGTCTCAATGTCAATATCAAGAACTTTAAGTTCAATCTTCATCATCTCAACTTAGCTCAAATCTGACTCAGATCTTGTCTAGATTTAATTCAAACATCTTGTTTAAATCTGACTCAGATGTGACTCAGATGTATTTCAATCTTGTCTGTGCATCATCATATTAAACTGCATTTCATTTTTCTTTTGCTTAAATCTGACTCAGATCTTGTCTAAATTTGACTCAGACATCTCATTTAAATCTGATTCAGATGTGATTCAGATGTGTTTCAATTTCATCATGCATCATCATGTTAAAATGTGTCTCATCTTGTCTTGCATCTTTCAGATCTTGTCAAGATCTGACTTAAATGTAACTCAGATTTATTTCAATCTCATTTGTGCTTCATTACATTAAAATGCGTTCACATTAATTCTTGTCTCATTTCAGTCTTCATTTTCAATTCTTTCTCATCTCATCTTGTTTCTTCTCATTGTCTTGCAGAAGCTCAGTCTTGAAGAGAGAAGTTACTGTCATGATGTCAGATCATCAACTCAATTTAGAATATAAATCGTTAATATTTTAAATAATTTTGATTCATTGAATCTGTTTTGCAGTTCAATGAATCAAGTCATTAATCTAGTCATTATCATCTTAATTTAGTCTCAGCAATTCTGTTTTGATCATTTCAGTCATGTGCATGAACTTCTGCAATCTTAAGTCAATAAAACTACTGTCTAGTCTTGATTCTGCTCAATTCATGTATATAAAAGTTGAACTTTCGTTCTTTTCTTTTGCTCTTTGTTTTTCGTCTTGTACATTATTTGATGTATTGTTCTATATCTAGTTCAAGTAATATAATAATCAATTCTTTATATTGATAGAATCTTTAGTTCAGTCTAGTCTCTGACAGTGACTTTGATGATGACAGTGTGACGTTTACTGCGTAGCTGATAGTTGACTTGCTGTTTATTATTCACATTCTGAAGAAAGATTCTTAAGCAAGTGAGCGAAGTAAAGTTCTTTGAACAGATTGATAGAGTGTTTTGCAAGCAATTATTGATTTTATTCTGAAGATCATTCATCAGAGTGCAATCATCATAATTGAGATAGCTGAATAGCTTCATAAAGTCGAAGTAAAAGACATTGAAATACTTGTCTGCTTGTCTCAGAGCGTTGTATTCACGTCGAGACTTTCAATTCTTATTTGATTCATTGTATATTTCTTTCAAATGATTGAATAGCTTGTAGATTGAAGTGAATGAATTCGAAGAATCAAAACAACGTTGAGCAAAGATGTGTTTCACAGCGTCATCTTCTAGTCTAAACATCATGTAAACAATACAGATAGTCTCATCATTGAATTGATTGACATTGACAATCAGCTTGTCGTTCATCTTGTTTCTTCAGTCTTTTCAAGTTGATTCATCTTCATTAGTGAATATAGATGAGTTCAAAAATTTGTAGAATCGATGATGTTCATTTTCGAATGAGATGAACTTAGTAAATGTCTCTTGTCGAGTATGATTCTTGATAGAAGCATGCGACTCGATATCTTGTTGAGGTAAATGAGACTCAGTAGACTGTCGAGATTGAGACTGATCAGCTGAACGCTATCTCTTTTTGAGACTCAATACTTTCTCTTGTAGTTCGATGATAGTCTCTTCTTGAGTGTCTATTGTCGTTTGATTTGTCTCTAGCTCATCAAGTCTCTTGATGTGATCAACTTGTAGATTGATTCATTGCTCGTTGAGTTTCAAAGTTATGTCTCATTGATCTTTTAGCTCAATCAGCATCTTGATGATCTCATCTGACTTATCAATAGTTCATTGACGAAGTTGTTGACTTATGTTGATGTTTCATGAGATAGCGACATTCTGAGATCTCACTGAAGCATTGAAAGAAATAAGAGAAACTCGTCTATTAGCAATGCTTCTAAGCAGATGAGCTGTTCATGACTCAACTGATTCAGAGTCACATGTCATTGTGAGAGAGATAAAGATAGGTAGATAGATTTAATTGTGATAAGATTGAGTGATTAATTTGATAAATTTAAGTAAATTTGAATGTATGTTTTGATGAAAGTAATTCAAAGAATTTCTTGCGAATTTTCTGAATAGAAGTAGATTATTTCGTATCATTTACACGTTGATAGCAGAGTAGTTGATTAGCATTTATCTACTGTTAGAAGTCAGCATAGAGTGAGTCATATGAGTGTCATTTAACTAATAAATAAATGCTAAGAAAGAAAAGTATCTACAGAAAAGAACTCGATTCTTATATGTGTATTTCTCAGCTCTGTGCTAGGCTCGATTGAGTTGACGTCTTACACATATGATGCAGAGTTTCAATGACATTACTTCTAGATCAAATTCTCGCTAGACTCAATTAGAATGAAATCAGACGAAGAATAGATGAAGACTAGAATCATAACAAACTTCTTTTAGATTGATTAACGTAGTTCAGTTGACTATGACTTTCACTTTGATGAAATTCATACGAAGATTTTGTTCTGATACTATGACTTCTAAGAAGACAATTTCTTCTACATTGAATTCACACTTTCAAATATTCATCTGTAAATCAGCTTTTCATAAACAATTCAATATCATTTTGACATGTTGTTTATGTTCTCATTGAGTTTTGCTGTAGATCAAAATGTCGTCTAGATAGACTTGACAAAAGTCATTTAGAAAGTTTCATAGAATATCATTCATATACTGCTGAAACAAGATTGAATCATTGATAAGTTTGAAGAGTAGCATCTTTGATTTATATGCTTCTAAAACGATAATAAAGATAGTATAGTTTTCACTATCAGAATGCATTTGTAGTTTATTGAACGTCGAAATGATATTCAATTGAGTCAAATGTTTGCAATCAACTATTTTGTTGATCATCTCATTTATGAGCGATAGAGAATAGCAATTTCTTTTAATAATAACATTGAGTTTTTGATAGTCAATGCTAGACTGATTGCGTCAAGTTGAGTATTTGAGTTCAAGTCGAGTACTCGACTTGAAAAGTGTCGAGTTGAATTGAAATTTTTTTGAAAAAGTGTTGAATTGAGTTGAGAAGTTGAACTTAAGCACTTGAGTTGAGTTGAGAAGCTTGATTTGATAACTCGACTCGAAAACTCGACTCGATTCAACAAGATATTAGATAGATGTAAATAGCTTGGTCGAACAGCCTTCATGATTTCCTTCATGACTTTCTACCATGTTTCCCCGTCATGACTTTCTACCAAAGTCAGACGATCTTCATGTTTTTCCTTCATGTTTTTCTTCATGTTTCTCTTCATGTTTCTCGTCATGACTCTCTTCATGTTTCTCTTCATGTTTCTCTCTATGTTTCTCGCCATGACTTTCTTCATGTTTCTCTTCATGTTTCTCGTCATGACTTTCTTCATGTTTTTCTTCATATTTCCCTCTATGTTTCTCGCCATGACTCTCTTCATGTTTCTCTTCATGTTTCTCTCTATGTTTCTCGTCATGACTCTCTTCATGTTTCTCTTCATGTTTCTCTCTATGTTTCTCGCCATGACTTTCTTCATGTTTCTCTTCATGTTTTCCGTCATGACTTCTTTCATGTTTTTCTTCATGTTCTTCGCCATGACTTTCTTCATGTTTCTCTTCATGTTTCTCTCTATGTTTCTCGCCATGACTCTCTTCATGTTTCTCTTCATGTTTCTCGTCATGACTCTCTTCATGTTTCCCTTCATGACTCTCTATTAAAAGATAATGCAAAAAGGTAATGCAAAAGTCAAAAACCGGAAAAATTTCTATATTTAGCTCTCTTGACGCCAAGCTTGAATTCTTGATGAGTCAAGTCGAATTGACCCAATTTTCAGTCGAGTCAAGTCGCATCGAATTGAAAATATGAGCAACTCGACTTGAATTGAGTTGAAAATGTGAGCAACTCAACTTGATCTCAATTCGAGTTCAAAATGTCAACTCGAAACTCAACTTGACAATCAGTCTAGTCAACGCAGAATCGTAGATCTTCATTTGCTTTTAAGATGAACAGAACGAGTGAGAAATACGAAGCTTTGCTAAAGATTATAAATTCTTTGAAAAGATTCTCGTTCAGATATTTCTTTACTTTCTGAAGCTTGTAGAAAAACATTCAATATGCTCAACAATAAAGTGACGTTGCATCACTAGTAAGCTTTATCTTATGATCATATAAATGATGAGACGATAGCTTGTCTGCTTGAGCTTGATCAAAGATGTCTAGAAAATTCTGATATTTTAATGATAGCTTGACTTTAATATCTTTTAGATTCTGAGTTGTTTCATTGACTGAAAAGACGTTTATAACATTCAGTTCACATTGAGTATTGTAGATGATTTCTCTATCAATGTTTTCAATGAACATAGCAAAAATCTCTGTCTGATTTCTCTTTTTTCGTTTTACTAGTGCTTAAAAAGAGACAACGTTTATGTTTTGAATTGAGAATGATTCTTTCTGAATGAATGAAACTAAGTGTTTAAGCATCTTAAAGATCTTACTGTGAGCTGCTGAAGAAATCAAAGTTGATTGCAATCAACTTGAGTGCTTTGTATTTGACAAGATTGAAAAAATCGAAATAGAAATATTCAATTGATCAGAGAATACGATAGTATCATGCCTCATGTTCAATAATATTTCATTTTTGTTCATTCAGAGTTTGTGTTGAGATTGTGCCTAGAATCTAATCACACTGCAGCGAGATAGTGCGTAGCTGAATAGAATGTTTGATCAATAAAGATAGCTATAACTAGAATATTAAGAATACAGAAGAAATCAAAGAGAGTTTCAAGCTGTATCTATAGTAGAGCAAAACAAAGAGAGCGAAGCAGATTTGCTTGAGTATTGAAAGCGCTAGAATAGAGTATCGAGACTGAGGTTTAACATGAGTCAAAACCTCTAGAGCTTATTGACTAGAAAACTTTATTCAATCTCGACACACTCGTAACATTATCTTCTTCTCTTTAAAAGTCATGTTTCTATGACTTGTAATGTAGTTCATAGCACTGACGTAGAGTCTTGATGTCTGTCTTTCTATCAATCTTTCTATTGATTCAAATTAATTCGTCAAATGCCTATTGTAGCAAACTCACTATGTGAGATAGAGTGATCATTGAAGCAGACTCACTAGTCGACTTGCTCATTGAAGAGATTGACTATCGGCTTGCTTTTGAAGCAGGCTCACTAGTTGCATGTGAACGTGAGGTAGATCGATTCACTGATAGATAGAGCGATGTGAGTAGATAGATCATTGCATTGACAGCGTCTTTGTAGCAGACTCACTAGATTGATCTTGATTCGAATCGAGTTGAATCAAATTTGATGACACAGATTGTTTTGACTCAACTGATTCATGAGCTTGAGAAGAGAGAGAGATTGAACAGATTGTTTTCACTCGTCTGCTTCATGAGAATGGGTTGATTCTCAAGCAATTCACGAAGATTCTTTATCATCAATTCTATTAATCGAATGAACTGTGTTTACTTAATGAGCGATAGATTCTTTAGCAATTCAAACAGTCTTGTCGTTGATTCTATTGACTCTCTGATGTTGTTCTGTCTTTCGATTGCATCGATCATCAGGTAAACGAATTTCTTAAACTCGTTCTGCCTAGATGAGTATCTTGAATGAGTAATGAAATTAATATCATGTGATAAACGAATTCTTAATATAATGTTGAGATCATGCCTAGAATCTAATCACACTGCAGCGAGATAGTGTGTAGCTGAATAGAATGTTTGATTAATAAAGATAGCTATAACTAGAATATTAAGAATACAGAAGAAATCAAAGAGAATTTCGAGCTGTATCTATAGTAGAGCAAAACAAAAGAAACGAAGCAGGTTTGCTCGAGTATCAAAAGCGCTAGAATAGAGTATCGAGGCTGAGGTTTAACATGAGCCAAAATCTCTAGAGCTTATTGACTAGGAAACTTTATTCAATTTCGACACACTCGTAACAGTTTGCTCAATATAGCTTCATGATGCTCAATATCAGTTATCAGCATTGACATAGTCAATTTCTTATGACTTTCGATCGTAAGATTGAGTAGAATCTTATGAGTAATAGTCTTTCTAGCTAGCTTCTCATCATAGTCTCGTATTAACTTCTTTTTTGCTAGTAATATAAATTGTATTTCAAGTTTCTGACATACTTTATCAACTAACTTGTCATGTATCAGCATGTAAATGATGAAATCACTATTGTTAAAACTCTCTCGCATGTGATTACATAACAGCAATGATTAGATAATCATTAAGTAATCAGGGTTTCGAAGTGGTCGCTCTGATCGCTTGAATCAGAGGTAATCACAGTGAGCATGACGAGCATGATGCTCACCTTGCTCACCTTGCTCGAAGATGATCAGAGTGATCATTCAGAGCAGAAACGACTTGGCACGATTCTTCTATGTCTATATAACGATGATCGTTTCCTTAGATAGAAGCTTCGTGCTCAACTCATGTAAGTAGTCAATACATATTATTGTCTCAGCTATTTTCAGACCTCAAGTCTAGTAATAGTGATTACTGTTTGATCTCTGTATATATCTTGTGTTGTTAAAGAAACAATCGTTACAACTATCTATCAAAGAACGAAGGCTGAAAGAATTGCTCTGAGAGATAAAAAAAGCATTGATTAGAAACAACTTCTCAAAATAGTTTTCTTTCAATAAAACTTCAATTTGACTGCACAAAGATATAATCTCTATCTTTTCAATGACTCTGAAAGAGATAACTAGTTTTTTGAATCAGAATCTGACTCAGAGTTTGATGTAAATCAATCAAACTCATCATTTTCTAATGCATTGACTTTTAAAGTTTGATCAGAGCACTCTTTAGAAAAATGATCTGACTTATGACAAATGAAACAACTTTCAGTTTGTAGATCTGTCTTTTTGACATTAGTCAAAGTTGCATCATGCAATTTTGACGAGTCAACTGATACAATAACTTCAATCTTTCTATAGAGATTCAATGAATCTCACTTTTCAGCAAAGATGACTTACTTTCTGATCTTGATCAGAAATTTCTTTTCTTTGATGTTACTCATGACTTGATGCTCATTGTTTAAATGAATCAGATAGCTACGAATTTTATTCAGAGATTCTGACTGAATCAATTGACTACTTCAAGCTGCATGAAGACAATAAACTATCTTATCTTGTAAATCAACAATCAATTGCTTTTCGTGATACTTTAAATAAAAGAACAGACGTTGAAACATTAAATAGAAGTTGCTGAATTTACTCTTTTCTTAAGAGAGATTAGCATATTCTCTTCGAAAGTTTGTCTCTTTGTTGAAATCATCATAAAGCTGAGCAAGTTCATCTAGAAGATCATTGATTATTTTATAAAGATTCAATGAATTTTGTTGATGTCAAGCTAAAGTAACTTTGACTGCGTCTTCATCAATTCTGAAGTGAATATAAATCAGTATAGCTTTATCAGTATCAAAATGATCAACATTGATTTCTAGCTTGTCATGAATCTTTTCTTATCAGTCATCTCAGATAAATTCTTTTTCATCAATAAACAGAGATGAATTTGAAAGCTTCTGAGATTGCTTGCTGAATGTGAAAAGAATAAAAGTTGATGAAGTGACATCTCTAGTCACTTGCAGTTGATGTTGTGCTTCAGTCAATTTGTTTTGAAGCATCTGATTCAATTGATTTGATCATTTCTTTGCTTGATCAATTTCTTCAAAGCGAGTCTTTCATATTTGTTCACTTGATATTTTGTCAAATAAATCACAAGCTTTCACATTTAAATCTTGTTGAGTTCGAAGACTGTTCAAATCTGCTAGAAAAATCTCTGAATCTTGTTTAACTTAATGTTGTAGCTGATTTACATTTTTTATATCTCAGAAGATAGAAGCTTTCAAGAAATCATCGAAAGTCTGAAAGTGAGACAAAGATTGATGATGTTTTCATACAAAGTCGATTCTAAGATATTTCAATATGCGAAGTGATAGCTCAAAATAAATGACTGAATCTGAAGAGACAGAAGAATAAAGACTTTGATAATTCTTGAAGAAATTTTTCACAAATGATTGAGTCATAGTGAAAAGTTGATGATCAAGCGAAGAATGATGCTTAACAGTATGTGATGAGATTGCTGTTCTAATGTTTTAGTCTTCAAAGAAGAATGTTGCTGATTTGAAGAGATTTTTTGATGATTCTTAAGCAATCAAGATCTTAATTTCTTGATTCTATTAATCGATTTGAACAAGCGCATACTGAATGAGCTGTAGATTCTCTAGCAATGCAAGATTTTAATTTCTTGATTCTATTGATCTCTTGATGTTGTTCTGTCTTTCAATGTCATCGATCATCAGATACACAAATTTCTTTATATTTATCTTGTTGTCAGTTGAGTGAATTTGAATGAGTAATGAAATCAGTATCATGTAATTAACGAATTTTTAAAGTAATGTTGAGATCATGTCTAGATATTCAATTTAATCATGTCGTGAATGAAATGTTTGATTCAATAAAGATAGTTATAACTAAGACTTTAAAAATACAGAAGAAAGAAAATATAAAAGATAAGAAGAACACGCTTTATATAGTAGTTACTCAAATCAACGCTAGTCTTAAAAAGAACATGTTAAAACACAAGAAAGATGTTGATTCAAAAAATGTTTGTGACACAAAGAAATGTGTTTGTCATAGAAATCTGTTGATCACTCGTAACACAAAGAAGTATGTTTATCTAAAAGACAATAGAAGCTGATTAGAAGATGCTAGAAAAGAAAAAAGATGCTGAGTCATATCTGAGTCAAACCTAAGTCAAATCTAGATTAGATCTTGACTAAATCATTGACTAGTTCTAATCAATTCTGACACATTCATAACAGAATTCTAGAAACATTATGATCTTAAGATCATCAAAGAAGCTGAACGATAAAATGCTAGAATTCTTCAAGATTCTGATTGAGATCGAACATGCATATCTGTTGATATCATGCCTAGAATTTAATCACACTGCAGCAAGATAGTGCGTAGCTGAATAGAATGTTTGATCAATAGAGGTAGCTCTAACTAGGAAACTAAGAATACAGAAGAAAGAAGACGGTTTCAAGCTGTATCTATAGTAAAGCGAACAAAGAAACGAAGTAGTCGATTTGTCAGAGCTCGAATAAATGAAATGTTTCAGCATATTTCGATTCGAAACATCGTTGTTTCTTGTTCACATATCGAAATTTCTAGAGCCTATTGACTAGATTCTATTTCATCTCGACACGCTTCGTAACAATATCAACTGAAACTGTCATCAACAATAAAGATTTATTTGAAGTTTGCATCGAATCTGCTGCAACTGAACTTGAAGAATTCTCTGAAAGAACAACGAAATGAGTCATCTGATTTTATAATGATTGAAGATGAAGATGAATGAGAAGTGAAGAATATATTGAACTTCAGACATTACAAACGAGATAAACAACTACAATATTGTGTTAATTGAAAAGAGTACAACGTTGATTTACATTGATACAACGTCAATGAAAGTGAATTTGAAGAATGCTTGAAGATCATAAATAACTTTCATGAACATTATTCAAACAAGTCAAGATAGAAATTAACTCAAGAAAGATCAACTGAATTGCAGCAATGAGAACATTACTTGATAAAGAGAAAGAGTAATGTTATGAGCGTGTCTCATTACTCTGAGTTAGTTTAACATAAATCATGTTAGACTATTATAGACTAGTACAGAGCTGATAGAGCTGATGTTGACACGCTAGTGACCTAGCGCGCCTTCGTGAGTATAAGACTCTTGATGTGTTTCATCTTCTTTCTTCTTTAGCTTTGAACTTCTAGTTAGAATACACTCATATGATTCGCTCTATGCAGACTCATAACAACAACTGACTATGAAACAACTCATGAACGACTTGAAGCTAGAAAAGCAGATGATATTATCATTTAAATGAAAAAGCTACTGAGCTTTGATCATCAACAATTGAAAAAGACAAAGCTGATCATTGAAGTTCAGATCAATAAACATAGATGAAACGTCATTTATGAAGTAAATGACTGAGTTTAACTATCTTTTAGAAACATTAAGACAATAAGACTTTGCAAAGATTTGAAAGACAAACAGCTAAATCTCTATCAAATCACTGTCAAAGTGAGTATCTTCTATCATCTTCATCTATCAGTCAGCATGAAGCATCTGCATTCAATGTTCAGCTCAAAGCTACTGTGATCATATTCAGAAGATTCTCTATCAGAACAATATTCAGAATCACTCAGATCAATCACTATCAAAAATGATGAATATTAAAAGATAGATGATATATTGAACTTCAGATGTTATTGAGATTGAATACAGTACAAAGTCAAATGAACAGATCTAGATAGAAACAATGAATGATACTATGTCAATAAAGAAAAATTCAATGACTCAGAGAAAGTTTTGAATGAATTTCATAAGTTATATTCAAACAAATCATGTTAAATATTGAAATAACTATCAACAAAAGCGAGCGAATAAAACTACATTCATGCAAACATGAATTTTCAAAGAGAGAGATAATGTTACGAGCATATCAAGACTGATAAGGCTGAACAAGGCTGAACAGAACTAATCGACAAGCTAGTCAGATTTGACTCAGATATGACTCAGATATGACTCAATCTCTTTTTTCTTTCCCAACATTCTTTTCTTTCATCAACATCTTGTTCATCTACATCACATTCTTTTCGTGTCACAAACACATTTCTTTCAAGTCTAGCGCAGTCTCTGAACATTACATAAATAGAAGCTTTTGTATCAATCTTCTTCTGTATTCTTAATATTCAGTTATAACTATCTTTAAAGATCAAGCACTATCAATTCTGATCTTCATTGATTGTATCATTTAGGCACGATTCTGACAGATTTCATGATCGAGTGAATCTTCAAACCTATAACTACTTCATCATCAATACACAATCACTTCTTATCATTAATCAATCAATTATCAATCACTAATCAATGTGTTTTCAATCAAGAATGTAGAATATTAATCAAATTAACTTGAATTCTCATTTATATGAGATTAATCTAGAATTAATCTTAGATTAATCTGAATCATTGATTAATCATTGTAATTGTAATTGTAATTGTAATTCATACACTCTTGTGACATCGGTTTAGACTCGACTCATGAGAGACTCTATGCTATTTATATCGAGTGAACAAAACCCTCTGAGGAAGAAAACCACTCGTCGTCTATACGACTGCTTCGCGCAGCCGAAACAATGAGATTGACACTGTGTTACCAAGTAATGAACCTATAGCTTCTATTCAGCGCGTGACGCTCGAGTAAACTCTTGATGAGAGTGTCTGTGCTGCTTGATTATGACGCATCGTCTTTGCTCTGCTCTTCATTGATGATATTCTATACAACGATGTTCCGGTTCGATTCTCGATTCGAAGACGAAAGACGTTTTCTTTGCACCCGTGATGCTCGTGGTTGTAACGTACGTAGAGCTGTGTTCTCTTACTCAATGATTGTCATTCATTGAGCAGAGAAATATGTGATGAAAGAGAGGCGCACACGATGGGAAGGTAGAGTGTGATTGTACTGAGTAACCCTTTTCTTCTCTTGATTTGACTTGTGTCACGTAGACGTTGAATGAATTGTTAGTATAGGCGTGCGGTCGCAATCGTTCGATGTTTGACTCTGATCGATGAAAGAGAATGCGTTCTGATCGTTCTCTTGAGCTCTCGATTTTCCACGTGAATAGATGAATGACTTGACGTCAAGTAAAGAAGGTGGGCTCAAGCTCTCTCAGTATACCAGCGTGATCGACGAGTCACTACTTCTTCGAGCACTGTAGTCACGTCTCTCAATACTTGAAACGACTATTCTACCTGATATCTTTCCATCAATTACTCGATGACACTGTCGATGTGATGAAGACGTTTCGATATCGACGCAGTCGACGAGTCGCAAATTCTTCGATCACTTGTAGTCACAACTCGCAGACTCTTCACCTGAGTTGTCTTTTTCACTAGTAGTATCTTCTCATCTCTTACTGACATCGACATGTCATTAATCTTCTTCGTAGATCGATTGTGACTGTTAGGAAAGATGTTGTCGCGTGAGTGAAAACTCTGCACGACGACTTTTCTGGTCACGCAACGTTCTAACATCGTTCGAACTGCGTCGAATTGAGATCTCTTGACTCTTTTGACTTCTATTCAAACACAGAATAGAATCAAAAGATTCGTAGTCGACATCACGTACAGATGAATCTCGTTGCCAGCTCATTGATTAATCATTCTTAATAATTTATTGATTAATAATTAATAGTTGATCATTAAAATAAAAGACTTTCAAAGTTTGAACTTTCTTAACATTATGTAGTAAACTGTAGAAAAAGATTAATTAATGATTAATAATATATCATTTATTAATTAATATGAAATTAACTTAATAGAATACAAAAATCACAATCATGTTAAGAAGAAATTGAAGAATAATACAATTTTCGAATTATTTGTTGATTAATCATTAATTAGTCGTAGATTATGTTAGAGATCAGCATAGAGTGAGTCATATGAATGTCATTTAACTAATAGATAAATGCTAAGAAAGAAAAGTATCTACAGAAAGAAACTCAATTCTTATATGTATGTTTCTCAGCTCTGTGCTAGGCTCGATTGAGTTGATGCTTTACACATATGATGCAGAGTCTCAATGACATCATTTCTAGATCAGATTCTCGCTAGGCTCAATTAGAATGAAATCAGGCGAAGGCTAGATGAAGACTAAAATCATAACATTATCTTTCTTTCTTGACTATTCATGTTTGCATGAATGTTATTTCTTAGTGCGCTTTTCTTGAATATTTGATATGAAAGTCATCAACCATCTCTTGAACGTTCATAAATTCGTCGTCGTCAGCGTTATATCAGTTGAGATCGTTGTCATAGTTCTTTCATTTGACTCGATATTGAAGTCATCTTCAATATCATCAAAAGTTTAATATATCGTCGATCTTTCATTCGTCTTCATCGTTTATCACTATTGATTTCGAAGGTTCATTCTTTTGATCAGACAGAGAATCATCAACGGCAGAACGAAGAAGCTCTGAATGAAATACGTCATGTATATGCATAGTCTCTGATAGTTTCAACTTATAGAATGAGTCAACAGAGTCAGTGATCTGAAATGAGTCGAGCATCTTGTCATTCAATTTTTTGAAAGATCTCGCTGTAACGATGTTTCATTCATTCAGAAACATCTTTGATTCAATTTCGTAATTGATCTTCTTTCTATGCTTGTTAGTCTGATTTATCATTTGCTCTCATGTTTTGATCAGAGCTTCGCGAGCGAAAATCAGTGTCTTATTCATGTAATTGAATATATCTTCAACTCGAGCGATCTGCAGACGTTCGCAAGTGCTTTCATACTCGATGATGTCAGGGTCGAAGCTCATACAAGAATGAAAGTTCTTGTTCATGAAGAAGAGAGTCAATGAGATGACTGAAGACAAGACGTTATTGTCGACAAACTCAATCATGAGTAGTCACTTGAACCAGTTGTTCTGCATGTATGAACAGAAGAAACGAAGATATCGCTTGACATTCTGATTAACTCGTTCGCTTTGATCATCGATCTGAGAGTGATAGACAATGAACAATTGAAGAGAAATGCTCAGTCGTTTGCAAAGAAACTTTCAAAGAATGAAGGTGAACTGAGAATCTCGATCGAATACAATGAAGCTTGGTAGATCATGAGTTCAATATACTCATTGAAGCAACATTTCAGCTGTCTTTTTGACTGTGATATCTTCATCATCAGTGATGCAAGAGATATAATGTCTTTCTTTCAACAATCTGCAGATGACAGTCAGAATAGCGTTGTAGTCGTATGAATCAGATAGATCGATAATGAAGTTCATGACTATGTTCTGCCATCGCTGTTCAGATATCGATAGAGATTGAAGCAAGTCATTTGATTTATTTCTAAATGTCTTTGATCGTTGACAAACATAGCAGTTTTGAATATATCGATCTACTGTCTTTCACATGAACGATCAATAGTAGTTTCGTTTGATGATCTTCATCGTTCTAAGAATATCGAGATGATCTATTGAGAGTTGATCGTGCATCTCACGAATCAGATTCATTTGCAGAAGTTCATTGAACGAGACTCATAGCTGACTGTCTTTGTATAAGATTTCATTCTGAACTCGACAATTCTTCAGCTTGATGTCTTTGCATTGTGCTTCGTCTCTGACCTTTGCTTCACGAAGTAAAGTACAATTCTCGTCAATTTCATTCGCGTCAAGAACTTGTTTATAAATTGACTCGCTGACGTTCTTCTTTAGATCAGCAATCTTCATTCGATTCAACGTCAGAATAGTGATTCATTGATAGCGAACGCGTTCATCATCGAAATCTCTGAGCACGAAGTCAGCTTGATGAGTTAATGCATCGATCTTAATGTTCTGTTTGTCAGATCAATACATTATCTTGAAGTTGAAGTCAGCTAGCTTCTGAACTCAGCGCATCTGATGTCTGCTCAGCTCTTTGTCTTTCATCAATGAGATGAGTGCTTGATGATCAATGAACATCTTGATAGAAATGTTGATCAGCTTCAGTTCGAGTCGTCAGTGTTCAAAAGCTCGAATTATGATCAGCAGTTTCTTATCGTATATCTCGTAGTTGCACTCAGCAGAAGACATGTTCTTGCTATAGAAAGCAATCGAATGTAGTACTTCTTCGTCATCATATTGAGAGAGAACTTCGTCGTTTACGTAGTTGAATGAGTCAGTTTTCAGAATAGTTTCACGAGTCTGATCAAAGTGACGAAGTATAGAAGTCTCAGTCATAC
>JAABUW010002010.1_pt1 | contig 31903 bp, 5 predicted proteins | sample 5560081 | NCBI WGS metagenome assembly JAABUW01 (sample SAMN10711882, study PRJNA513363) | rock metagenome | isolation source: Antarctica rocks | place: Antarctica: Victoria Land, Knobhead sud | reverse complement strand
TTTATTTAATTGAACTTTGTATGCGTTTAAGTAATTATAAGTAATACTAATATACAACAACAAAAGACTTAAATTGAAAATATTCGTTTTAATAATTCTAAATCGATTAAATTTAAATTAGCAATTAAACACAAAAATTTGTCGCTATTGTTTCGCAAACTTAAGACTTATATTTTAATAAACGACTTTTCTATACGCAACATACTTATTAATACGAACAAATTTTTATTTGTTTCGACTAAGTTATCGAAATTAAGTTTTAAAAAAATTAAAGTAATTTATAACGTTAAATCGCAAATTCTTTATTACGAATTTATAATTTTAAATTAGATCGAATTTATTATTATAATTTTTAACAACAAATTAAAACTCTTTATAATTAAAAAATATAAACAAGATTTTAATTTTTACGTTTAAAGTGTTCGCTTTAAAGCTAAAAATAACTATATAATTTTTATTATTAAAGTATATATTATTGCAATCGACATATATTTTGTTTATAAATATATAAACGTTACACTACGACATATATTAATTACACTAAGAGACTAATTTGTCTTATATAAGATAGCGACGATTTACAAAAAGATACGTTGATCTTTTATTAACTTTAAAATCTAATAATTTCAAGTAATACATAAATTGCTTTTTATATATAACATTTTTCATATTATTTATAAAGCTATTAACTATAAACAAGTGCTAGTAAATTAAATAAATCAAATTAAAATAAATAAACTTAAAATAACAAAAAGATTACAATCTTTAATTAATTGTTGCAATTAATATTGGCGAAAATATGCTTAAAGATTGCTTAATAAATAAATAATAAAAGCGTAAAAATATTAAAGATATAAAACTAATAATAATTAAAATAATAAAGTCAAAAACAAGTTTCACAAATTTTAAGACTTCGAACTTGCGCTATTTTAAAAAATGATAAAACACTACTAACATCAAAAGTTTTTTATATATTATCGAAATATTTAGTTTGCAAGATTTCGAACATATAAATTTTAAATAAATTAAAATCGAAAAGAATATTAATATGCTTTAGCATTTATTTTTATTACTAGAGTCTATTAGCATGTGTCTTAAATTTTACGTTCTAATAAATTAGATTTTAACATAAATAAACTAAACAATTTTTAATTAAATATAACATTAAACGCATATATTATAAAATTAAACGTATAGAAAAATCGAATAAAAATTAATATAATTTTAAACATCTTTGTTTCTTATTGTTGTCTTTTAATTTTTCGTTGTTTATAAAAATTTAGTTTACGCTTTGCTTAAGCTTGTATTTAACGACGTATATTAATTTGCAAATTTTTTATATTGCGATTGTTATTTAAATAAATATTTGTTATTTCGTCTTAATTGAAGTCTTAAATTTTTAAATTTTGTCTCTTTAAAATTTCTTTATTGTTGTAAGTTTAAAAATGCTAATTAATTTATATTAACTTTATCTTTTTATTAAGTTAAAATGCTTGTCTTAAGACGTAGTTAAGAATAATATCAATTATATTTAAGCTTAATTGTATAAATAAGTCGTAAAGAGCAATTTATTTTAACTTGTTTGTTTGAGTCTTTAATTATAACGAGATTTTAATTACAAAAGCATTGAATTTAATTGTTAAATTTTCGTTAATATATAATTGTTAATTAATAAAACAATAATTGTTGTGCAAAGACTTTAATCTTAGAAACTCTTATTAATTTTAATTAGTTTTAGCTAGAGCAATATAGTGCGTTGCTAATTTTAATTAGTTTGCTTATATTTTAATATAAAAGTCTTAAATTTTAAGATACAAGATACAAATATTTACGATTTAATAACAATAGATTTTTTATACTCTAATATGTGTTTTCGAGATTTGTCGATTGCTAATTATTGTTATTAATTGCATTGTTTTTGTTAAAGCGTAATTAATTATTTAAAGAAACAATATTTTAGTTTGTAATTATTTAATGTAAAATTATAATTATATCGAATTAAACATTTGCGATTAAACGAGAAGCTACATTGTTTAACACAACGTTAATTCGAAATAAATTGTCTACAATAGTAATTTTTAATTTGTTTAATTAGTACAATTTATTGTTAAAGACAAATATACTTTAATTAAGATTAATATTAATTATACGCTTGTAAACTTAATAATTAAAATTAAAATAATCGAATAATATTTTAGCTCTTTTAATCTTCTAAAACGTTATAAGTATAAAACTATTTTACAATATTTAAATAAATCAAGTGTTATTTCTAATATAAATTAATTATTATTGCGATTGTTATTATACGCAATTACTTAAAAATTATAGCGAAAAAACATTATTGCATTAGCTTTAATAAAACTAATAAATTTATAAATTTTTTATAACAATGTATCTTTGCGTTTGCGAAACATTTTGTTGTTTTATTTTAAAATCGCGAAAGATATTTGCAAAAATCGAAAACTAATATATACACAAAAAAGATGCGAAAAATAAGTAAAAAATAAATAAAGATTAATGTGCAAAAAGATTAATAAAAACAATGCGACTTTTCTATTAAATGCTATTACGCATTTTTAGCTAGAGTTGACGCTAGAATTTATACAAAAATAGCATATTAAAATTGACGTATTTCGATTTTAACGCTTTTTTTATTTTTTATTGTTAAGACTCGAATTAGCAAGAATTATTTTTAGTTACAAATCGAAAGTGAAAAAAAAGAGTCGAATTTTGATTTTATGTATCTCAATTTAGATTAAACAAATATAATAATTACTTTTTTATTACGTTGTTTTATTATAAATAGCGAGTCTTCTTTGCAAAAATTAAATTATTTTTGTTATTGTTCGATTTACGTTTTTAACTATTGTGTTTAGCATTTAGTTCGCAAGCTTTGCATTGTAAATAAGTCTTAACATTATAATAAAATGTATTAAAGTTAACGTTCAATTGTTGTTGCACAACAAACTATGGTAAAATTCATAAAAATTTGCTAATTTTTCTTCTTTCTTTGATAACGCTTTAAAAATAAATAATTGTTAAATTTGTTAAATAACGAACAACAATTTTTACGTACATTTTGTAGCATTTATAGCGTTCGCACATATCTTGTTTTAATTTAAGATATTTTAAATTTTTTTTGTTTATTACAACAATTTAGTGCGATTGTTGCAATCTACTTAACGCTTTAAACATAATTTAATTATTTAATCAAAATTGTATAAAACTAAAATATCAATAGACGTTATTAATAAAAATTGATATTTAACTTAACTTAAAAAACAAAAATAATAAAAGCATTGCGTATATTATTTTTGTATAATTTTAAAAAAGATTCGATTGCTTTTTTATATAGTTTTGTAGCTTTTATATATAATTTACGTTATTAATTATAAATTGCTTGTTTATTAATATAACGTTTAGTTAAAAGTAGTTCTTTTGTAATTAAGAATCTAAACAATTTTGCAAATTTTATTAGACACTTTAATTATTTAAAAAAAAAATAAAAGATCAATAAAATCGTAAAATAAATTTGTCAAAAATAATATAACAAAAATTCGAAACGTTAAAAAATACAAAAGCTTTGTTAATATCAATACTTAAAAGTAGAATTATATTAATATTAATTATTAGTTATATATAGTTACTTTTTTATAATACTAGATTAACTAAATTGTTATACTTTAGATCTTTATTTTAAAATGTTTCTAAAATAAATAATTGCGCTAGTTTAAAAAGTTTAAAAAATATTAGTAGAATTTTAATTAAAATAATAATTGCATATTTATATAAATATTGCGAAAATTACTTGTTTACTAGCTTAATTAATTATATAAAACACAAACAACAATAAATTACTTACGTCTTTTATACAAAAAACTTATTTTTAATTTTTTAAAATTAAATATGCTTGTAATCTATCTATATTAAGTTATCTATTCTTAGAAATAAAAATATAATAATTTTATTATAATTCTTTTGTCTCTTGTTAATATTATTGTAATTTAAAAAAAGATAAAGAGATGCATTCGAGATAATAGTAGTAATTATCGCAAACTTAATATCAATTGCACATTAATAATAGTTAAATATTTGTTAATTAGCGTTAAAGCTTTCTTTAAGTAAAGTCTCGAAACTACGTATATTATAATAATTATTCAAAAATTAACACTTAAGCAAATAACAAAAATATCGCAAAATATTTAATTTGTTTTAATAACTTTAATTAAAGAATTGTCGACTTAAAGTCTTAAATATATTTTTGCATTACAAAATATTTTATTTATTATTAAACAAACTAAAAATAATAAAAAGTTTTAAACTAATATATTAAAGCTCTATTACAAAATCTTGTGCGTTATCTTATTTAAACTAATTTCGAACACAAGATTAAATAGATCTTGAAAACATAATTGCGAATTAATAGTTTTTTGTAAAAAGTTTAAGAATGCTAGCAAAACAATTTTATAAATTTTATTTTTATTGATCAAAAGAATGCGTATTTTGATTGTTAATAATTTGTATTTTGCAATAATTTTTTCTAATTTGCAAAAAATACAATTTTAAATAAAGAATTAATAGTCTTTAATAAACGTAAATTTCTTAAATATGCAAAAACATATATCGCATATAGTATGCGCACAAAATAAAGTATACTTTAATCTACAACGCATACAATATAAATATATAAAATTACTTTTAAGAAACTTCTATTTAATAAATTTTTTTAAATTCTTTTAATGTATCTAAGTTGCGTCGATTTATTAAAAAAGAAATATAAAATCTAAAAGACAAAATTGCTTTTATACATTTTTATATTGTTAAACTATTAAAATTTTAACAAAAAGACTATTAGACGTTTTAAAAAATAAAAACTAATAGAGAAACTTGTATATTATTATAGAGTTAAAATCTAAATTTAGATTAGCGAAATTAATTAAATTATAGAAAACTTAATTTATTATATATGCTAAAACAATAAACGTTTATAAATATTTTTAAGATTATAAGAGATACTTGTTTCTTAAAATCAAATTTGTATTTATTAATTAAATGTACAAAGATAAAAAGATGTTAAATATATTTATTATTAATAAAATTAAATAAACGACTAATTAAGATAAAGTTAAAGATTTTCTTCGAATTTAGAGCAATATGTTTAACGATCTTTTAAAAAAAACAATTTAAATGTATAATAAAATAAAATAATTAAAGTTGTTAACGTAATTGTCGCATTTTATTTGCGTATTTTAAAAGAACTTCTTTTAATTGTTAATAACAAACTAGTAAAAAAATTGACATCTTTATAAAATAAAGAACAATAATAAAGAAAAAAAAGTTAATTAAATTTTGTTAATTAAGCTCAAATTTGAAATTTTAAACTTAAAGAATATTAAAGATAATACTAATTTCGTCGTTAATAGCAACTATTATAATTTTTAAATATATTAAATAAAGTAAATGCAAAACGCTATTAGCAATAACTTACGTTTTAAAAAGATTTATAATATTTTTTAAATAACTAAAGTTATCTACAAAGACGCAAATAATATTTGTAAACAAAAAAAAAACTCGAACATATAAGAAGTTCGAAATATTGTGTAAAAATAAGTATTTTTATTAAAGACAATATAATTTAGACTCGTGACAAAATTAATTTGATAAAATAAATAAAACTAGCAATTTTAAGTTATTATTAATTATAAAAATAAAATAATTCGACGTAACTGTTGTATTGTTTAAATAGAGATTCACGTTATTATTGTTACGTTTCTTCTTAAAAGTGTTATATAGAAACAATTTACAAAGAATTGTAATTTTTGCTTATTAATTAACGAAAAAAAGCAACAAAGACTATTAAGTTCTCGTATTATTAAAATAATTAAAAAGTTAAATAAAACAATCTTTGTTGTAAATTGTAGACTTCTTAATATTAAATACATATAATCAAGACAAATAATTGCAAAAAGTTATTATATAAAGATTTTAAAAAAATAAAATATTGTTATTAAATGTTATAGCAACATAAAATTTAACGTACAAAGTCAATTAAAGATTGCTAGCTTATTTCGAATTCTTTGCAATAAGATTTTTTTCGAAAACAACTTAACGTTTCTTTCGAAAAACTATAAAAAGACTCTTATTTATATTTTGTCGCTTAATAGTTTATAGAAAGTAATAATTAACAAAAAAGACATAAACAATTAACGCTCTTGTAAAAAGAGTTTTGAGCTAACAAAAAATTAAGTTTTTCGCAACATTGTAAAGCTCTAAATTAAACATTTTTTTTCAAAAAATTTATTTATTAATTTTTGACAATTTGATTTCAAAAATTTATTTTAATTAATTTAGATTTTTAAATTTAAAAATTGCTTATAACTTGCTTTAAAGCATTACGTTTTAATTGTAATACATAAACAAAATCTTAATTATACTCTACGTATAAATTAGATCTTTTTTAACGTTTTACGCTCTATTTAAGAGTCTTAATTTTTATTGCTTTGTACAAGTGTTATATATTTACAAAATACTTATTAACTAAAAGTAAATCAAAGATTTTTGCATTTTAACAACAAATAATAGATAACAAATCTTTATCTAAAAAAACTTAAATTTATTTCTTGTTTAATTGTTATTAAACTTTAACTAGCTTTCAATTCTTAATAAATAAACAAAGCGCGTTATAAAAAAAGCTTACTTCAATAATTTTAACTTTTTTAATAAAAATATATTTTGTTATGCATATTAATGCAACTTAATTAAAAATATTGTTTGCGAACAATCGTAATTAGCTAGATTTTTTAAGAGCAAAAAAACGTTTTACAAATACAATGTCTTGCGATTAAAAATAAACAAATAAAAGAATTTTCAAATATATTTAATAATTTTTTGTTCTTTTTTAATCTTTAATCGACGCTTAAAATAAAAACGTTTTATAGAGTTTTAATTCTTTATTGTTCAAAAAAAATAACACAATATTTTGTATATATATAAGAAATTTAATGTTATATTTTTAATAAATGTATAACAAGCTTTACATATTTAAATTCTTATATAATTATTGTTTTTTAAAACAAAAATGCACATTATTTCTTCGCAAACTTTAATTAAATTAAAAAGCTAATATTGCAACAAAAAGTTTTCTTTTTCGATATATTTAAAAATTAACGCTTTTTAATATTAGCGCGTTTGAAATTTATTAAATATATTATTTCTTCTCTACATATCTTTTTAAAAAACACGAAATATCTTAAATTTTATATTAAAATTATAAAGAGTATATTATTAATTAATTTTAAAGATTTTATTTATAAATTTTTTATATATTAATACAACAAATGTCTTAACTAAAACAAATAATTTATTAAATATAATTAAGCGTTTTGCAAAAGCTATAACAATCTTTAAGTGCAATAATATTTATATTAATAACTTTAATTATTTATTTAATGTTACTTTTTAATTATAATTAATTAAATATTTCGCAAAAATATCAAAAAAACGCACAAGATTAAAAACAAACTACAATATAAATAATAATTTAAGTTTTTTAGATTTGTATCAACTTGCGACTATAAAAATATGCGTAACATATATTTTAACATTAACAATTTAATTATCAAAGAATTTTTTCGCAATATTTGATTATTTTAGTTTTATTAATTAGATCAACAAAATTTTAATAAAAAGACTAGATGTCTTAAAGCAATTCTTGCAAATATTTAGCGTTATTTGTGTAAAATTACAATCTTATTGTTGTTTTTAAACATTAACACGTATATTGCTAACATTATAACTCGTTATAAAAAACTCTTTTAACAATTTTTTAAAAACAATGTTAATTATCTTTTTTTGCAATATATTTATCGTAAGTATAAGTTTCTTAATAAGTGTTTCGCAAAATATTTAACAATATTTGCAATAAAATAAGACATCTTTTAAGCTTTTTTCAAATGTATATCAATAATAGTTTTGTTAATTTTTATATTTTAAGTACTAGCTTTGCAATTATTGTTGCAACAAAAAATTAACTTATTATTTTATTTATTTGCACGCTTATTGTTATCTTTAATACGAAATCTAAACTTAATATCTTATTCGTTTAAACATAAATTATAATCGAAATTTGCTTTTTCTTTAATAACAAAATTAATAATTTCGTTGTTTTTAATCTTTATTTAATTAAGATTTACGCATACAACTTAATTTTTAACTAAGATTGTTTACTCTTAATCTACGTAATAATTAGTTCAATTATATTTAAAGTCTTTGTTAAACAATATTTTAATTATTATATTTTTTATATTGTTTTACAATTAAGTTTTGTTTTAAGTTAAAAAATTAAGTGTAAAAAAGATTCTACAAATAGCGAAAATTCTAGATGTTCGCAAACAAAATGTAAAACATATCTACATAAATTATAATAATATAATTAAGCTCAAATTTATTAATAACAAAACAATTATACAACAAACTTATAAAACTAAAAAGCAAATTATCTTTAAAATTTCTCTTAACATTGTAAATAAATTAAAGCATTAATATAAAGCAATAACTTAACAAGTTATTTTATAAAATAGTTAATAAATGCAAGTACGTCGCATAAAACGTTAAAAAAACTTAGTAATTTTTTTTTAATTAATTTTCGATCAAAGCGTACTTTTTTTTGAAAAAACAACTTTTATTTAATTTTAATTATCTTTTGATTCAACTAGTTAAATTTATTAATATTGACACGTTTCTTATTGTTAAATTCGACAACAAATTAATTTAAAATCTTTAAAATATTATTAAAATACAAGTAGTTTTCTTGCTTTATAGAGTGCTTGTATCGTCGATATTTGTTTTTTAAAATCTATATATACTCTTTTTTGTTCTTAATATCGATTAACAAACTCTTAATATCGTTGTCTTCTAATAGCAAAATTGTTATAACAATCGCTTTATTTTTGCTAAATGTTACTTGTATTATAGTTAAAAATTTCGAAAAATCTTTAAGCGTTAATTAATAGCATTCAATTTTTTTTTTGTTTTTGCTAACTTTTTTATCTTTGTTTTTAAAGCGTTACAAATGTTTTTATAATTTTGTTTTTCTTTCTAAAGCTAATTTTTTAATCTAGCGTAAAATTTTTAAAATTTCAAATAAAGAGCTTTAAGTTTTTAATATTAATAAATTGTTATATTTAGATTTATTTATATTTGCTATAATTAAAAATTCGTTAAATACAAATTTGCATTTTGTTTGTTAATTTAAAAAGTAAACGCTTAATTTTGTTAAAAAAGTTTTTCTTTTTAACGTATACATTTCTTGAAAAATTCCTAAAGAAAACTATTATTTGTTAACAATTATTTGTTTTAATTAATAATCGATTTTAGTATATTAAGAGTTATAAGCATATTTGCGATATATTCTTCGATTTAAATATATTTAATTAATTAACAAACTTAATATAAAAATACAATAAAAAAGCTTCAATAATTCGATTAATTAAGAAAAAAAACGTATCGACGTTTGAATCGAATTAGCAATAAAGATTTTTGCAAAAATTACAATTAATATTATAACATTTACGAGAAAGAGACTATCTTATAGATGAAAAATATTCGCAACAACTACTACTAAATACAACTAAATACTATATACAATTAATAAAAATCTATACTTGTAAATTATTTAATTCGCTTGTATTAACACAAAATAATGTAACGTTTAAAGTTGTTTGTAAAAATCTTGCAACAATTGTAATAATTAAGTTGTTTTTTGCTTTTAAGCATTTTTTTAAGAGAATTCTTAATTAAAACTTTGTTGTTGTTCGTATCTTTACTTAAAAAACATATAAAATAAAGTTAAAAAAAGCGAAAACTATTATACGTTAATTAATTTTAAAACGTTAAAAACATAAATTAGTTTGCAATTTACGTTGTAAATGTATTTGTTATTAATAGTTTTAAACAATTTTTTAATATTAACTTCTAAATATTTCTTTATTGAATCTTAAATTAAAAGATTTATAATTAAAGAATTTAACATCTAGTTATTTATAAGTTGTTAAACAAACAAAATATAATTTGCAACTTAATTAAAATTATATTACAAATAATTAATTTATAGACAACTTTATTGCTTGCGCAAATCTATATTAATTTTTTTAGAAAAATTATAATACAATGCGACGAAATTGTGTTGTTTCTTAACTTAATTTTAATTAGATTTTATCTTTCTGTTATAAATAACAAAATACGTTGCTTTTAGCAAATTAAATTGAGACAATATTTATTTTTTATTTTTTATAACACTTATTGTTTTAAGAGTTGATCGCTAAAATTAAAAGAATAACTTAAAGTTAAAACTAGTATATAAATTAAACGCTTTAAATTATTCGCAATGCTTTTAAGTATATTAAAAGCGAAAAGTAAATACAAAATTAAAACTTATACAAAGAATATTAGTTGTTTTTTAACTTTACTTTACAAACGTAAAAATTAATATATAACTTTTATTAAATTTTTATTTTTTAGTTTTTATATTTCTAATTTTTATTTTTAGTTTTTTATTATTTTATGAATTGATGTGTTTTTTATTTACTTTTTATTGTTTCTTAATATTTAAGAATAAAATTCGCTAATAATTAAAACTTTTTTAACATAATAAGTAACAACAACTTCGAATATAATACGATCTTTATAATAATAAACTTAAACTACAATATTAAATTACAACAAAATACTATAAATATTAATTAATTTATAAACGACTTTTTTTACAAATATAAATAAGAGATTACGCAACAAAAGTATTTTAATCTTATACAACAAATTAGAACGCTAAGTAAATAATAAATTTAAATATATATAAATTTTGCAAACATTAATACAACGTAAAGTTATTAATTTTGCAAAGTATATATTACAATTGCTTTTCTTTAATACAAACTAATGTTAATTTTTAAAAATTTAAAAAATCTAAAGAATTACAATAAATAAGTAGCGTCTTTTCTTAATAAACTTCGCAATCTTGTTAAGTACATTGTGCACAAAAATAATTTACAAATAATTGTTAAAACTTTACAAAAAAAGAATTTTAAAAATGTTAAAATTGTAATTAATAACGCAAAACAATAGTTAATAAAGTAGATTTAAACTCTAGTAGTTTAAATCTTAGTTAATTGTTGTTTTTTTATATTGTATATAACGTTTTGTTTTTGTCAATATAATAACAAAGTAAACACAATAATGTGCGACGAAAATTACTAAATTAAAACAATAATAAATGCGTAATAATAGCATTCTAATTCTTGTTAAAAATAATAATAATTTTTATCTATATATTTAAGAGCAAAAAGATATAGCATTCTAAGTTTAGAAACATATTAATATAAGAACTACGAACTAGAAAAATAATATGTTTTATTACAATAAAAAATTGTACAATTTAAATAATTTCTTTTATAAATATAACGAACAAAAGTTGTACAATCTAGTCGAAACAAAATTTTACGATAAACAATTTTCTACAATCTAGTCGCTAATAAAATTATTATAATTCTACAACAAATGTTTCTCTACAACTTAACTCTCTTTACGAGGTAGTTAAAAGTAGAGTTATTATAACTCTATAATAAATGTTTTCTACAATCAAAAAACGAATAAAGTTATTATAATTCTACGATAAACGTTTAAAAGCGTAGAATTATTATAGCTCTACAATAAATATTTTCTACAATCAAAAAGCGAATAAGATTATTATGTTTCTACGATAAATGCTATTTTACAACTTGATTTCTAACGATTAACTAGTCGAATTAAGAAAAATGCGCAAATACGACAATATAATCAAGCAAAAAAAAATCTTCTTATCTAGTTATTTGCGAATTAATAAAAATTATTAACGAAAAACGTATATTATTATTAATAAGTTGTTTCGAACTTAATGCAATATAGATTGCGCTAAAGCTTAATTGACGTTTGCGTTAATTAAATAAGATATATTATTGTTGCACTAAATTATTTGCAAAAATAATTGCAATTTTAAAAATAAACTTTATAAAAATTGTGCGCACGTATAAATTACATTAAGCAATATATTGTTGTTTGTTAAAAAAACTTGTATGCTATGTTATAACACACAAATACAATTTAACTTAATTAAAAAAAAATTAATTTTGTCGATTAATACGCTAAAACTAACTTTTTGTCTTATAATTATATATTATTAATATAAAAAAAAACAATAAAGACAAATATTTGTTTATTAGTTAGATCTTAAATTGAATAGAATTGCGATACAAAATATTTTGTTTAAATAAAAATATTAATTGTTAAAGCAAGTGTGCAAATAATCAATAACAACAAATATAAATACGCTATTTACGAAATTTCTTTTTATTGTTTTCTCAAATTTCTATAAACGTTAGACGTTCGACGCTAATAATATCGCAAAATATACGAAATTATGCAAGAAACTCTATTTTTATATTTGCATTTGTTGTAAATTTGAATATCAATAACTTTTAAACAAAAGTAATAATGTACAAACTTTTAAAACATTTTTATTTAACAAAATATACTTCTTTAGCTTTGCAAATATATTAACAAAATTTTTTGCAAAGATTTTACAAAACAAATAACAATATAAAGTAGCATAAATAATATTTTTGCTCTTAAAGTTATAATAAAATTGCACAAAGACAACGCAATAAATTTTAAATTACTCTTCTACAAAGAGTTAACAACTACTATAATTATAAAAAAAATACGTGCTATAAAGTTACTTGTTGCAATTGATCAAAATATTAATAAATTATTTTTTAATTTATAAAAAGAATTGTTAATAACAATAGTTATTGTATACAAATATTGCAATATTGTAAAACTTTTTTTGAAAAATTATAATGTTAACATAAACGACGTAGAATTCTATTTTTTTTATGTTGCTTTGCGAGAGAAGCAATTTTAACAATATTTGCTCAATATAGAAATTAATGTTAATTATAAAAAAGAAGACAAAACGTCTCTAATAAATATTATTTAATTTGCGTCTATTTAACTATATAAAATTAAAAAATTCATTAACACAATCGATATTAATATTAATAAAAAAGACAATTTATTTAAAAGTTTATTTGTTGCTACAATATAAAATAAATATAACAATATTATTATAATATTACTAAATTATAAGATTAATATTTATAAAAGTATCTTTTTACTAAATGTAATATAAGTTAATTTATAAAAACTTATCGAACTTTTTCTAAATTAAGAAGTTAATATTTATAAAATACTTTATTTGCTCTTTAATACAAATAATTTAAATTATATTAAAACAACACTATTAAGATTCTTAACTACTAAGAACGAAATTAATTAAATAATATTAAAAAGCTTTTTAATATATTGTTAAAGCGAAAAAGCAAAAATATATAACTATAAAAACAATTATTATTCGAAGCTCTAATATAGAAATCTTAAGAGTTTATTTTAAAATAAAGTTAATATTAACAATGTCAATTTTAACAAAGATTTTGCGTTAAGAATTGTCTACGAACTTAACAACAATTATAAATTAATCTTAATAAACGCGTTATTGCGTTATTATATTGATATAAATATTTCAAATAAGCAAAAGAAAACAACACTAATGTCTAGGTATCTTATTAACGCTAATATAAAAAAACTAATTATTTATAACGCTACAATCAATGTTATTAATTTTAATAAAAAGAGTGCTTTATATCTAGCTTTTAAGTAACAAATTAATTCTACAATAATAAAAGCGTTTTTTCGAAATAATTTCGATTTTATTATTCGAGATTAATAAGAATATATTGCACGATACTATATAAAATTTATTAATAAAATAGCATTAAAAAAGTTCTTCAATTTTAAATTTAAGATTTTTATATTATTTAAAAGATAAAAAGTAGAATACAATTTAATTTAAAATAAAAATTATAATATCTTTATAAAGCAAACTCAATTTACAAACTATTTAGATAATTTATATTAATAAATATCTTTTTGTTAAGAAAATAAAATCTATAATTAAGAACTTTTAGACTTTTAATTTATATAAATTTATTATTTTCGTAATTTGTTTTTTACAATAGCGAACGTAATTTTGTTCTAAACGTTGTTTCGATTTTACTATAATTTATTAATGCGTTTGCAAGTCTTTCTAAAATAAAGTTAAATTAAATTTCTACTTTAATTATTTTAACAAAGCGATTATATTATTGCAATTGCTTAATAAAATAATGTTAAACACTTGCTTTAGCTATGCTAATAATGCTTTTTTACTTACTTAAATAATTGTATTTATTAATTGTGCTTTAACAACGCAAAAAAATTCGATTATTAAACGTTTTATGCTAGAAACTTTTATAGTTGTCCCAATTATTAGAATTGTATCAATTGACTTTTGCAAATCTTTCTTAATTATTTTTTTAATAAAATTCTCGTTTAAGTTAGCTTTCTTATATAGTATAATTTAAGATTTAAGTTTTTCGATATTTTGTAATCTTTTATCTTTAATAATTTTTCTTATTTTAATTTTATTGCAACGCGAACAAATTAAAATGCTTTTTTTATAAAACAACTTTAATATAAAGATATTCTTTAAACAATATTTTTAATATATTATTGTTCGAAAATGTTTATGCAATTAAATTATTTTAAATCTTTGCTTTTTTAAGAATGTTAAAGCGTTATTAAACTTTAAGTACAATAAATTATTCTTAATATAATTAATATTTTGTGTATAATATTGTACAAATTAATCAAAGACAACAAGTTTCTTTAAAAAAAAATAAAAAAAAATAAAAGCGATGTTTAACAATTTTTTATACAATTCTTCAATTATATAATAAAAGTTACAAATATTTTTGTTGTTGTTATATATAGAGATGTCGAACAATCTTCTTTGCGATCAATGAAAATTAAAATAAAAATCAAAAATTAAAAGAAAAATTGTTAGTTAATGTAATTTAAAAAAAGATAAAACTTGTTTATATTTTATGTTAATTAATATATTAGTATTGCTAAGCATTACAATTTGCGATTTGATACGTAATAATTCTTAGATAATATTGCTTGCAATTGTTAAAAAATGTTAAAAAATTAATCTAAATTAAATTTATTACGAATACGTAATCTAAATGTTTTTAGTCGTTATTTACGAAATATAATTGTTTTTCGTTGTTTTATTATAGCTAGACAAAAAGAAAAAACAATACGCAAACAAAAAGATAAAAATAAAGTCAAAAAAGCGAAATAATTATTTTTAAAAAATTTTGTCGTTCTAGATTTCTTAAGTTGTCGTTAAATTAATGCAAAAGTCTAAAATCTTAATAATTAAAAAAGCGACAAAAAAAATAAAAAAAATAAAAAAAAGAAAAAGAGAAAAAAAAACGAAAAAAAGTTGTTTGCTCTTTTATATTTTAAGTTGCGACTAAGACGCAATTAGTTTAATGCAAAAATCTAAAATCTTAATAATTAAAAACAAAACAAAGAAAAACAAGAAAAGAATTGTTTGCTTTTTTATATCTTTAATTACAATCAAAATCTTTCGATAATTAAAAACTAACTAAAAATAAAAATAAATAAAAGCATAAAAATAAAGAAGATAAAATAGATAATTTTTATATTAATAAATAAACGTATATTGTTAAAGATTCTAAATTTTTATATTATATTTTTGTAATAAAGCTAATATTAAATGCGTAGAGTAAAGATAAAACGTTTTGCAAATTGTTTAAAGCTAAATTAAAATTAAGTAACATTGTTTGAAAAACATTTGAAGCATTAAGTTACAATACATTGCTTAAATAATAATCGCAAAATCTTAATAAATAGTTTTAAATATAATTCTTTAATATTTTATATTGTAAAATAAGATTGCGTTAAGTTTTATTTATAAATTTTTATCTTTAATTAAAAGTAAAAAAAGTATTAATCAAACTAATAATATTATTTTTTTTTGTTCAACATTTTAAATATGCTTAACAAGTCTTATTTATACTACGTAAATTTAAAGTAGCTTCAACAAATTGCAACTTATTTTTATAACGAAATTTGTATCTTTAACGTTAAGACTCTTGATTTCGATTTGTTGCTTTAAAGACTACTATTAACGAAAATAATTAATTTATTTGTTCGTACAAGTTGTTTAGACTTATGTAAAGTTAGAAACTTAATAAACGAATTATATTTTATAAATTTTATTAATTTCGAATTTCAAGTTACAATTGACGTAATTTATAGTAGATTCTCGAACGTTTATTACGATCTCTTGACAAAGTTCTCGAAACTAATGTTAGTAAAGTTGACAATCGTCTTTTAAATTAAAGATTATTTACATTTTTAAATATATATCTTAATTAAAAGCAATTAATTTGTCAAATTCGATTTATAAAACGTTATTTTATCTTAAAGTTTTAAATAACAATACTATATAAAGCTTTTCGCTATATTCTAGCTTAATCGAAACAACTTAATAAGATAATTTACGCAACAAAAACGAAAACGCAACAATTCTTTAAAAAAAAATCAAATTTAATTAAGAAAACAAATTAGTTAGTACAATTATATAACGCAAACGTAACGTTTGTTATTTGCAAAAATAAAAAATATTATACTTATTAATCGACTAAGTACGAACAATAATTTTTAACAAAATTAAAAATTATAAATATAAACTTAATTTATTTGATTCTAAATTAATAAAATTAAAAGAAAAGTCGTATTTACTATTTATCAATTTAGTTTTCAAAGATTTTGACTTTATTATTGTTAAAAAAAGATCAAAAAAAAACAAAACAAATAGCGTTGTATTTGTGCAAAAGACAATTTCAAAAAAGTTAAAATAAATATTGTTTATTTTGTAATAAACGTTAATATTGTTGTAATATATATTAGAATTTTTAATGTTAAAAGCTATTCTTTGATAAAATTGTTTTTAAAAGAAAGTTTCTTTTTGCTTCTTATTTAATGTTTGCTCAATTTATATTTTATATATTATTAATACAAACGCAATTAAATTTGCTTACAATTATCGAATTTTAAATTTAAGTTTATTTGTTATTAACGTTTTTAATTTATTTTTTATTCGCAATATAATTGTTACAAAGAACTTTTTTCGTAGTAACTTTAATACTATTATTCGATTTATATATTTCGCATTTATCTTTGCACAAAATTAAAAAATCTAAAGAATTAATTTTATTTTTACAAAACATCTTGCTTTAAGTTATTAATATTTTGCACATTTTATTTTAATTATTATGTATAAGCAAACTATTAATTAAAGATTAGCGAATAGACAACGTATTATAAAAGTTAAATATAAGTTTAAACTCTAAAGATTAAATTTTTTACAATAATAAAATTGTAAACGCGTTTATATTAATAAGAGAGAGTTATAAATTAAAGAATATGCGAAACAATTAATTTTAAATAATTGATTTATTGTTTTAATTCTTAAAGTAAAGTTGTCAAATCTTTAACGAGTTAACATACTAAGTCGCTAATTAATATTAAAAGTGTCAATTTAAAGAAACTTAATGCGACACGTTTAAAAATTAAGACAAACTAATGTATTACATTTTAGAATTAGGTTTGCAAATGTCTTAACTATTTTTAATTATAAATATTTTTTGTAAATTAAAACTACTAAGTTTTAATAATATTAAATTTGTTTATTAAGTAATTAACGATATTGTCGTAAAGCATGTTTTTGCGAATAATAACGAAAACATTTATAATAAATATTGTATCTACGACGTACTTAATAGTATGTCTTATTGTTTAAATTTAGTTTGAAGTTTTTATTGTATTTTATTTGCGAATTTCTTGCAATATCTTAGCGACAATATTGTTAATTAACGATTTCAACAACATTAAATAAAAAACTTATCGAATAATTAAGTAGTCGAAATAACAAAAAGAAAATTAAAGAGTTTAACTTAAAAATAAATAACAAAATTAATTGATACAATTGCATAACTTAAGTTTCTCGAATACATATATAATAATATTTGATTATTAAATTTTTTATTAAACGACAACAATTACTTGAAAGTTATTAATTTCGATAATACAATTAAGACAAGATTTAATTTTAACAATTGTTAGCTACTTTACGCGAGAATTCTAAATAAGAAAGATGCTAATAAGCATAAAACGTTCGAATATTATAATTTTCGCATTAAATAATTTGCGATTAATTTGATTTTTTATTATATAACTCGCAAGTTTAATTTCTATAACAATAAATAATTTAAAAAAAAGCATAACAATATAATTGTTAATCTTTTACAAAAAAAGAAGTTTCTTAAACTAAATAACAAAAAAATAAACATTATTATATATAACTATTAACATAAAAAGTACAAATTAATCAAAAAACTAAAGATTAAAATAATACGTTTAAATTACAATTTTCGATTAAATATAACAACGACAATGTCAAAGAAAAAATATAAAATAAAACGTCAAAAATGCAAAAAACTTGTAAAACTTAAAGTATTGAAAAACATTTTAAAAATATTCGTTTAAATAATTAAAAAATGTTCTATTTACAATTGTATAATTTGCGTGTTTTGTAACTCTTTGCATATTATAACACTTGCTCTAATTAATAATTAAAGAATTGTATTTGTCGATCGCATTAAATTTGATATTTTTTTTTCGAACAAAACAATAAATTGTGTTACATATAAAGCAATATAAAATTTGTTATCTTAAAACTTCTTAACTATAGCTTTATTTTTCGTATTATTGTTAAAACTTTTTTCGACAACAATATTACTATTAAATTTAATAATATTGTTGCTCTTTTTCGTAATATTAAATTTGTTAATTAGAATAAATTTGCTATTTTTTTTCGCAATATTAAATTTATTAATTAAGATAAACTTATTGCTTTCTTTCGCAACATTAAATTTGTTAATTAAAATAAATTTGCTACTTTTTTTCGCAATATTAGGCTCGTTAATTAGAATAAACTTGTTGCTTTTTTTTCGCAACATTAAATTTGTTAATTAAGATAAATTTGTTGCTCTCTTTCGCAACATTAAACTCGTTAATTAAAATAAATTTATTGCTTTTTTCTACAATACTAAATTTGTTAATTAAGATAAACTTATTGCTTTTTTTCGCAACATTAAATCTGTTAATTAAGATAAATTTGCTATTCTTTTTCGCAACACTAAATTCGTTAATCGAAATAAATTTGTTGCTCTTTTTCTCAACACTAGATTCGTTAATTAAGATAAACTTGTTGCTTTTTTTTGCAATACTAGACTTGTTAATTGAGATAAATTTGTTGCTTTATTTTGCAACATTAGATTCGTTTCAATGTTATTATTTAACAACTTGCTAATTTCTTAACTTCTTAGATACTTATTCGATTGTTTAAATAAAAGAAATAATTGACATAACTTCTTGCGAAACTAGAAAGCTCAACTAAACATTTTCTTCGTTTAATATAAATTCGACATCTAATTGTTGCAAACTTTAGAATATAAATTAAGAAAAAGAAACAAATTAAGAAAAATTGAAATCAATATTAGCTAACAAATTATTAATGACGAAGTAGATTCTTTTATGCAAAATTAACATTTAAATATTGTACACGTTCTTAATAAATTTGTAAACAATTTATTTTTCCTTGTTATCTAAAACTATAAAGTCGAATTTATAAATTAAATAATAATAGAAAATAGTTTTGTCTTCTTTAATTACAAAATAATAATTATAGATTCTCGCAAAAATATAATTGTACAAAATAAAAAAAACAAGAATCTTTTAATTAAGCTCTTTTTTGCGCTTTATTAATTTAAAAAGTTTAATAAAAACTTTTATAACAACAATTATATTATATGCGTTTTATTAATCGATAACGTTTAACGTTGTTGCGTCGCACTTAATTTCGCAAATAAAAAAAGAAAAATACATTCGTGTTGTAATTATAAAGTAAATAAAAGTCTTAAAATCGATTTCGCTTATAAAAAACTTAAGTTTTTTAAATTGTTTTTTTGTAAATGCAAATTGATTAAATTCTACGAAATAATTAAGTTGCGAACAAGTATTATAAAAAGAAATTATATTGTTTTAATTTTTGTTAACGCATTTATATAGATAATTAAGTTGTGTAGCATTATATATAACTAAAGTTTAAACAAAAAAACGATTAGCAATTCGATATTTCAAATAATTATAATTTTGTTTTAATTTCAAATCTTTTTATAAGTTTTTTTAAATAAATTATTGCAAAATAAAGAATTTTAAGAAAGCGTTTAAGTTGTTTTTAATAAATTCTTGCACAAAGTCTTAATATTTTTTAAAATATTATTATTATTAAACTTGCGCATATAGTTACTCTTTTTTTTCAAATTAATTTTATATTTTATATTACAATATTAAGCATTTTTAATTTTACATAACAATTAATTACTAAATGTCTAAAGATTAAATTTCGAATTTTTACAACAAAAAGAAGATAAAAATCTCTTTTTTGCAAACAAATATTATAAATAATAAAAATTATATATTAACGTTAACAACTTTTTTAAACAATACTCTTGTAATTAATTTCTTTGTTTTAATTCTTTTGAAAACTTGTTTTTTCGAAATTTTTTCTAATTTAGCTATCTTGTTCAAAGTATTTTTTACGTTATTTTTTATTTTAAATTTAATATTAAAGAGAGTTAAAACTATTTTTATTAATATTATTTGTCGCTTTTAAATGTAATTTCTTTTTAACACAACTCGAAAACTTAATTTAAATTTGTTTCGAGAAAGATTAATTTTAAATTTAACAAAAAAAAAATTTAATTTTTTGTTCTTTTAATTCTTGTTTTTGTTTTTAGGATTTGTTAAGAATTTGCGAACATTATAATGTCTAAAACAAATTAACACTACAATATAATAATAAAAGCAATAAAGACATATACTTTTTTGCTCTTAAGAATGTTGCTTGCTAAAGAAAAAAAAGATGTCTATATTCGAATGTAATTACTTTTAAATATAAATTGTTTGCGAAAATTTATCGTTTAAAGACGTGCGCTTTTGCGAACAACTTGTTGTTTTTTAATGTCTTAAAATTGTTTCTTTACAACTAATTAATCTAGACAACTAATATACAAATTTAGAGTATATTATCTTGATTCTTTGATTCTAAAGATTATTGCTTATTTTTAATAATTAACTTTGCTTAATCGCAAACTATGTAAATTAAAATAAAATAATAAATCTTTATGTAGTCGCTAGTATAAAACGTTAAAAGAAACTTAATAAAAAATAATATAATTAACAATTGCAAAAAGTTTTAACAAAATAAGCAATATTAAATTTAACGTCTACTTTGATCTCGCAATTAGTTTATTTTGCAAAAATATACTTTAAAATAAGTTACAAATCTTTGTCAATTAAGCTTTAAAGAATAAATTCAAATTAATTTTCGTTCGTTACAATGTCTACTAATACAAAACACAATTTGCTATACTTTTGTTTTCAAAAAACAATTCTATTTTAATTAATATTTCTTTTATTAATCTCTTGTAAAAAGTTACTTAATTTAAAATATTAATTAATTTTTCTTTTTCTTTAAGACGATTGTAATTCTTACAAAAAGAAATAACTAAATAGAGATAAAAAAGATAAATTATATTGTTTATAAAATAATTATTTGCAAATTTACTTACTTTGAATGCGTATATTTTTTTACAAAATTAGATTTCGATAGTTATTTATATTACGAGCGATTTTTTATATATTAATAATATACTAGAAGTTACGTTTACGTCAATATTTAATTGTAATATAATTCGAAACAAAATTGTAAACATAAAGATAATTTAGTTTTTAAGCAAAAACTACTTAAAAATAAATCGTTAATTAAAACAAGTTTTTAATTATTAATTATTTATTAATTAAAGCACACTTTATAGAAGTTACATAATTTATATACTTTTATTTGTTATTAAATATTATAACTTAATTACTTGTTTAAAGTGCGCAAACGTTTTTTTCTTATTTTTAACAAGTTTTTTTTTCTTTAAAAGATTACTAGAAACTTAGAAATCTTAAATCTTTTTTTATTATTTACGACTTAATTATTGAACGCAAACATTATTATTGTTAAAATTAACAAACTCGCATAATTTATATTATTAGCAAATATTAATATAATAGTTAACAAAGTTACAAAGAAGAGCACGTATATAATATATAAAATAGCAATCGAATTTATAGTTATGTTTTATTAATTTGAATTGAACAAATTTAGTTTAAACGTACGATCTCGAAGTTTGCGAAATAATAAAAAGACAATAAGAATAACGTAGTTAATATATAAAGCAATAAGAGACAATAAAATAAGCGTATTAAATGTTGTTGTGCTATTAATATTAATAATAAACAAAAGATAACAAATAATAACAACAAATATAAAATTGCAAATTGATATATATTAACGAATTAAAATCTACAATTAAGAGTTTGTTAACAATCTATTTATATCTCTTTTGTAAAAAAAGAGATTACGCACAAATAAAAAGAATTTAAACAATAGCAAATCGTTGTTTTAGTTAAATGTTCACGTTAATTGCACAACAAATGCAAAGATGTTAAAGAGCAAAATAAAAAAAAAATTATATAAAAGATAACAAAAAGCGTTGTTACAACTCTAGAATGCGTAACGTTAATATATACGTTAATAATAATTAAGTCGTCGAACGCGTTAACAATAACGTCAAAATTATTAAAACAATATAAAATAACAAAAAATTACACAAATCGTACAATGCTATTAAGAAGCACAACAAAGATTATAGTACAAAAGACGTTAATTTTGAGTTTCTTTACTTCTTTGTCTACAACGCATTCTAATTAGTCTTAAATTATATCTTAAAAAATTAAAATTCGTTTATTTATGTAAAGAATTTTGTCGAAGCAAGTTAATAAAAACGCAATAAATAGCAAGTTAATGTCGAAAATTACACTTAACTAAGTTTAGTCGCTTCGATTGTTCGTTAACATTTTTTAAATAAATAAGTTAAAACTTCTTGTATTTATAACATCGAATATAATTATTGTTACAATTCAAAACGTCTCGTATTTAATTATGTCGATTGTCTTTATTAAATTAAGAATTTTCTTAAATTACAAATTGATTGCGACAAAAAAAATAACAAAAGCGCACATTAATAGTGTAATATATTATAAATAAAAAACATAATTAAAATTGTTAACTACTATAAAAGCTTAAACGCTTTAAGCAAAATAAGTAGACAAAATAGTTGTAACTATAATTTAAACAAAGACAATTATTTAATCTTAAAACGAGTTCTAGAAACGTAATTATATTAAAGCGAATTATACGAATTAACAATATTAAGTATTTACGATTAAGTTATTAACACAAGTTAGTATAATTGTATCGCGAAATGCGAAAGCGAATTTAATATTAACTTATATAAATGTTATTTTTGCTAATAATAATGCAATAAAACAAAATTTATAATTAATTAACAAATTATTATAGAACAACAATACTAAGTTGTTATTAAGTAAACTAAACTAGATAAAGAGATCAAAAGCTTTTTATGCTACTTGCAAAATAAAGTTAAAATTAATAATAACAAGAAGTTAAATATACTTTTAAAAATAATTAATTATAAATTAATGTTATATACTTGAACTTTGCGATTTACGTATTTCAATTAAATCTTTAGCAAAGTTGTAACTCTTAATTTGATAAAAAATACTTTTATTTTTTTGTTCAATGTAAAGCGCTTTTGAGTTAATCGAAGAGTTCAATTTCTTAACTATTGTTATTTCGAAATACTTTTTATTTGTTATTTTAATAAAGAGACTTTTGCTAATTAATTTGCAATTGTACGAAAAAGAGTTAAAAAAAATAAGAAAGCGTTTTTATAACAAAATAATTTAGACTTGCATTTAAAATAAAGCAAAACATAAAATATATCTTTTAGCAATTAATATTTGTCGCAACAATCTCTCTTATATTGCAAGAGTCGTTAATTAATATATACGAAAATGTTGTTTTACATTAGTTAATATTCTAAGTTACAAAAGTTATAAATCTCTCTTACAACAAATTATTATTGCAAAGATTGTTAATAATAAATTGTAAATAAAAATGTAATTTATAATAACGCAATATTAAAGTGTAATTGCTAAATTTAATTTCGAACTATTTTAATAAAGATCTTTGCAACAAACTTCAATTTTATAACAATATTAAATAGTAAAAAGTTTTTAAAAATAAAAAGATATTATTTTTTAACTTTGTACAACTATAAAATATTAAAATTATAATAATTTTAAAAGTGTTTTACGAAAGTTTCGATGCGTACGTATTAATTTTGTAACACTATTTATTAAAAGACGCGCTATATATTAATATAAAATTAAACAACAATTTTGATCAAAGATTTAAAGAATTTGTTTCTTAACTAAGTTTAAATCTTAATTATAAAATATCTAATTTAAGAAATAAATATCACAAAAATCGTAACTTTTCGTCAATTATATTTGCTTCGTATTAAAATATTTTATATAAATTAATATTATAATATTAGAATTGTTTAAAAAGTCTTCGCAAATTTAGAATAAAAGATATATACTTTACTTATTTTGTAGTTCGTATATAATATATTAATTGTTAGCGTAACAAATTTTATTTATTTAGAAATCTTTATTTGTATTATTAATTAATATGTTGTATACAAAGTACGTAAAAGTTAAATAAAAAAACTCTTATTACGTTAACACTTAATTTCTTTAATACAAAGTATTAAGTTTAAATTTTGTTACGTTTTACGTTTTTTAAAACAATCGATTTTTATATTAAGATCTAGTACTTTGCTATATACAAATAAAAAATCGATTTAATAATTGAACTTTTTGCTAAACGTCTAAGAATTTTTATTCGAACTAAAAATTAATAATTTAAAAAAAATATATTTTAATTTGTCAAATTGCTCTTTAATTTATTAGAAAAATTAGAAAATTAATCTTTATATATATATTTTGTTAAGAAGATTTTGTTATAACTAGTATTAAAAAATTATGTTTTAAATTACAATTATTGTCTTTTGTAACGTAAAAGAATTATATATTACTTTAATTATATCTTATTATAATGTTTTTTTAATTGCAATTTATACTATATAATTTATTAACTTACAATAAAAAGTTGCTACTATAATAAACTTTTATATCTTATACTTTTTAATAAATTTTAAGCATTAAGAGACAAATATAGTTATTATATTATATACTTTAATTATATATACAATTTGTGCTAGTGTAATACGTTTCTACATAAAAAAAAAATTTAAAATTAAGTTATTTTTTAATAATGCAAACGCGACTTCTACTATTATAAATTTATGTTAATTAAATTTTCGATCGTACAAATTAAAAAATAATTAAGTTTATAAATATATAATTAGATATTTTTGATCGTAATTTATGTGTTTTATGCAAAAGTTATTTTATTAAGTCTTAATACTTATTAGATTAATTAATTTTCGCAAAGTGTTACTTAAACGTTTTAAATATCGCACTTCTTTATTTGAATTATAATTGAAAAGAATTAACATTGCGATTAATTAATTTACGCAACGCAATTTCTAGACATAATAACAATGTAAGTCGCAAAACTTTCTAGTATTAATTTTAACTAATATATAGAGTTAAATAGCGATAATTAATTGTTTTAAATTTTTAAAGTTTTTTTTCTTGTAATTAGAATTTAAGACGCAATCTGTTTACTTTTGCTAACTTTTTAGTGTTTACAATTAATATAAAAGTCTATTGATTTAACTATTAATGCATGTTTAAATAGCGAAATTATACAATATGTAATAATAGCATTAAATATAGCGATTAACGTCTAACTAGCATTTGCTTTGTTGTATCTAATCTAAACACAAAATATATTATATAAGAGAAAAATTTAAATTATATTTTTTTTATTTTTAAGATTAATGTAAGTTTAATCTCTTTGCAATTTTAAAGAACTTTTGCGTCAAATATATTATTATAAGAAGTATCGAATTAATTTATAATAATATTCTTTTTGTTGCTATTGATTAAATAATTGCTATTTTATATATACAACGTATTACAAATAAAATTTAAGAACATACGATTTAAAGCGTTTAGAAAATTTTTGTAATTTTCTTCTTAATTATTTGCGCAATCGTAGTATATTTGCAACAATTTTAAGATAATTTTTAATTTAATAAGATATAAATTATTAACGCAAACAATTTCGAACTTAATAACAACAATTAATATAAGTTATTTTTATGTTATTTTAAATAAGTTTTTAACACTAAATCGAAACAGCGTTTTTTAAAGAATAAATTTGTTTATTTAATTACAACGACGCAATCGCAAAGAGCAAATAAAAACTTTTAACTACAATTGTTTTTAAAGTTGCATAAAAAATACAAAAAATTAAAGACAAAAATACAAGATTCGTACAATTTGATAAAAGTAATATAGAATAAAACTAATAGTAATTAAAGTAATAATAATATTATTTATTAAACAATCAAGTTTTTATAAGAGATCAACGCACTATAGTAGTGTGTTACATTACTTAAAACTATTATAAATATATACTTTATTTTAAGAAACAAAGAACTTTACTAAGCTACTTGCAATTAATATATTAAAAGAGTTTTTTTAAATTTATATAATATTACTATGCATTAAATGTGTAAATTGTAAAATAAATTGTTAAGTCTTTAATCTTAGCAAACTAGTTTTGTAACGCAACATTCAATTTAACATTTTAACAAATACAAAAAGATAAAAATTACAATTTGCGATAAAAAAAAAATTTATTATATATTAAGTTTAATGCAAACAACATATATTAGTATTGCAAATCTTCGTTAATTAAATAATGCAACAATTTCGCAACTTTATTGCATTATATTATGCAATTAAAAAAGTTACTACAAAGACGCATATATTATAAGAAATTTATATATAATATTTTTTTCTTTTGCTTCGCATCTTTAATGTTATACTTAATTAAATACTATATTTTTCTTCGAATACATCTAATTGTTTATTTATATAATTAAGTGTTTTTTTTTCTTTTTGCATTAATTAAGATTAACAAAATATATTTAATATTAAGCATTACTTTAATTGTTGTCGCTTTAACGTTATTTGTAACTCTTTATATAAATGCAAATCAACAATATGTCAAAAGTATCTATTAATAAGATCTTAACTTAAATTTTTAATTATATATTGTTTATTCTTTTATTTTTTAGCTCGCGTTTTTAACTCTTTAACGCAAAGAATATTTAATGTATCGCATATATAACAATGTTACGAAAAGAATCGCCATATAAGAGAACAAGAAGTTTATAAGAATTACAATATCATTCTAGTTGCATTCTTAATATTAACTTGATTCGCTTCAAGAAATTAACTAATTGCGAAAATATAAATAATATAATTAAGAGTGCTCTAAATGCAATTAATGTTATAAATAAATTCTTAAAATTTAAACGCATATTGTTTAATAAAAGACGTAACTAATTTTAACAACAAATAACGTTTAACTTCTTTTTGACTTTTTAAAAAATTTATGTTAAAGAATTAAACATCTTTAAAGACAACAAGTTTTATAAATTTCTTAATAAAAAAACAAAGAGCAACAAAAATGTATAAATAATAATTAACAACGAAAAGCATACAATACAACGTAAAGTGTTTAATCAAACGTTGTCAATTAAAGAACAAATTTTTCGAAGCATCGATTAAATTGTTCAAAAATTCGCAAATATAGCAAGAAGCTACTTTTATATTTTAATAAAAATAAAAAAGAGAAAACAAGTTTAAACGACATTTATTAAAATTAACACAATAACTAACTAATATAGCTTCGATCTTATTAATACTATTATTTTTAAAAAGCTTCTTAATATATTGCAAAGCTTAAAATATTATTAAGTTTTAAATTGTTTTAAAAGTACGAATATTTTTCTTTATTAAATTAGTTACGCTTTAATTGTGCGATTTTAACAATAATTTTTGGATTTAAATTTGTTTTCTTTGTTGCGTATACAAATAGTTGTTAATACGCAAATTTATAGTAGTTTTGCAAAGAAGATGTTTGCAAATTAAGAAAAAAGATTGCATATTAAAAACGATGTTAACTTAAAAAATTTAGATATCTTTTAATATTTAATTAGCGTTAATCTCTATAACAAGTATAAACTTTAAATTAATAATTTGTTATTAATAGTCGCAAATAACAACATTATACGTTTTATTATTATTGCAACAATCTTTTATTAACTTAAGAATCTTGTTGTCTTTAATAAAACTACAAAAGAGATATATTTTAACGTTATATTAATAGAATAAATTAACGATTTTACGTTTAACTTTCTTTGTTATTTTTATGTTTATGTTGATAAAATTATGCGTCTTTTCTCGCTTAAAATTAGTAGCGTCTTTCGTAAAATAATGTAAAACAACATTATTATTAACGATATATATATATCTAAAAATATAACAATTAATATTAGCTTCTACGTATTATATTACAATTTAAACATTTATTTTAATCTTTTTGCATACAATCTTGATTATTGATTGCAACAATAACAAAATTGTTATATATAAACAACGTTTTATTTGTTTCTAAAAGATTTGCATATATGTTTTAGATAAATAATAATGTATTTTAAGATCTAATTTGTATTGTTTTATTTAATATATCGCTATAATATAAAAGCTACAAGTAAAAAAATAACAAATAACAAATATAAAAATATGTTAAAAGACAAAAAGAGAGAAGATAAATATTAATTTTATAATTAAATTATAGAATTTGCAAATAATTCGTTTACTAAGTTTATAAAAAGAGAATTTTAACGACAACTATATTTTGTTAATAAGAATATCGAAGATTAATATAAATATTTAATTAATAATAAATATTGCAAAGTTTGTTAATTTTTGCAATTTTATCTTTGCGAAACAAGCAAAAATAAAATTTTATGTTTATTACTTATTATTTTTAACTTCTTCGAACAAAATTTATCGCAAATTAACTTAATAAATAATAATAAACAATACATTCTACTATATATTAATATTAAAATCGAACTTTATTTGCTTAAGTATAGCTTATATTAATAAAAATATTTAATAAAATATTTAATTTTAATAATTTAGCATATAATTTATGTTAATATCAAATATGTATTTGCAAAGAAAGTAATATTTATACAAATACTTTATTACTTAATTTATCAAGAAACAAATTTATACACTTTTAATTTTTTATTGTAAAAATTATTTTAAATATAACAAATGCAATCTTAAAAACAATTTAAGTTGCACAATTGTTACAAAGTTTATTCTTTGTAAAAATCTTACATTTAATATGTTTATTTGTTATTATATTAAGCTTATTTTAAGATATTTGCTATTTATAATACGTAAAACTCTTATTAAAACAACGTAATTTTGTTCAATTAAAGTATCAAAATTCTAAACAAAAAGCGTCTTAACAATAACTTTAATTATTTAAAAATATTATATTAAGTTTTTAATATAAAAAAATTAAACTTATTTTAATATATTTGTTAATAACGTTATTTTATCTTTTGCAAATTAAAATTTTTTAATAAGAATTTTGACAATAAAAGATTTAATATTGTTAGATTTTTTATTTAGCAAGTCGCTCTTTAATGCATTTATATACGAAAATTAAATTGTATATTTTAAAACTAGACTTCTTTTAATAATAAGTTAAGATTTACGCTTATTTTCTCTTAGTATTTTTAAATAACGTCTTAAAAAATTTGCTCTTTAGTTCGAATCAATTGCAAAATTAATAATTTTATTAAAAAAAATTGTTACAAGCTTTTCGCGAGTCTACAATACTTTAATTGTCAATTTAAAAACAAGTTTTAAATCGAAGTTTTTTTTAATTTGCTTTTGTATACTTTTGATAAACTTATTATAATATATTATAAATATATACACAATTAAAGTGTTATATTTAACAAAATATTTTAATAATTTTTCGAAAAAAACTTTACAAAATTAAATATATATAGAATTAAAAAATGTAATAATAATTTTATTAACATTTATATATTTGAACGCAATAAGTTTTTTATTATAAAGTTTTTTAAAATAAAGAAATCTTTTTATTAGCAAAATTATCGCATATTTGATTTTCTTAATTAATTAACTTTTGTTTTATAATAAAAGAAGTTTTGTATTTTTAACAACGATATATAGAAGTTTTAATTTTTGTTTTTTATATTTTCGCAAAATAAAATTAAGTAAGTTAATTAATTTATATAAGCGATATCGAATAATATATTTAAGAAGAAGTCTATTAATATTTTGCACAAAAGTTTCTCTTTTTTGTTCTTTATATTAATTTAGATAAAAATTAATATCTAAACAAAACAAAAAAATATAACAATATATTAATTAAGATTCTTTCGAATAAAATTGTTATTTTTAAAAATTGCAATAACACAAATTGCAAAGAAACAAGATTCTAGTACAATAAAGAGATTTTAAGAGATATATAATTTGCTTTCTTAATATCTCTTGATATCTTAATTGTTTTATTAAATAAGAATTTAAAAATAACAAAATATTTAATTGTATATTAACTTTAATATTAAGCACAAGAAGCATATATTATTTATCTATTGTAAATTTTGCTTGTTCTTTACTTGTTTTTCGAACATTGTTATTTGTATTTATAAATATAATACTAATGTTTACACTTTTAAAACTTGTGCTTTTAATACGTTTTTATTTATTTATCTTTATTAAGTTTAATTCAATTATAAACACTTTTAGAAAATAACGCGTTACGACAAAAAATAACTCTTAATTGTTATAATTTCGTTATTAAACGTTCAATACAAGATTAAAGAAAACAAATAATTAAAATTTAAACAAAGTTATATTTTGTAAAGTTATTATGTCGCAATCTTTACTTTTAATTAACGTATTAAAGAGTCGCATTTTAAAAAACTTAATAATTTTTTTAGTTGATTGCACACAACGAAGATTTGTCAATTGTTAATATAAACAAAGTTAAAAAGCAAAAAAGACAACAATCGTATATAAGACGTAGTTAAATTCGACAAAAATTAAACTTCTATTTTATTATAAAGTTGCAATATATACAATAATTTGTTTATAAAGTAAAACAATATTTGTAGTTACAATCTTACTTTTTTAAATATTTGCACTAAGATTATTACGACAAACAAAATTAATTGTTTGACATTAATAAAGCTTAATAACTTTGCGAAAAATAATAAAAACAAACAAAAAATTACTTTTTGCTTAATTAAGTCAACAAAAAAATAGTAATATTGTTGCGTTTATGCTAGATTAAAGTTTAACTTTTTAATAGCGTCAAAATAAACGTAAAGCGCTTTTAAATAAAATTGACGCATTACAAATAGCAACTTAATAATAAGCGTTTTACAATAAATTTTAAAGTCGAACGTTATTTATTTTGTAGAACAATACTAAGTTTTGTGCGACAACTTTGATATTTTTTTTTTTTTCGCTTTATTTATTACTATGTTAGCATATTTGAAGCAACGAAATTTAAGCAATTACGACAAAAACATTTTAAAACATCTTTAAAATTAATTGTTAAAAACAAAGTTCGCAAAGCAAGATAATACTAAATTTAAATTGTGCGTAAACAATAACTTGCTTAAGATATAAAAACAATTAGAAAAAATGTATTTAATTTAACGAATTCGATATTTATAATTATAAAAGTTGCTTAATTAATATAATAATAATTTATTAATTTAAGCTATTTGATTGTTCAAATATTAAA
>JAABUW010002005.1_pt1 | contig 31952 bp, 24 predicted proteins | sample 5560081 | NCBI WGS metagenome assembly JAABUW01 (sample SAMN10711882, study PRJNA513363) | rock metagenome | isolation source: Antarctica rocks | place: Antarctica: Victoria Land, Knobhead sud | reverse complement strand
TTCGCTCTCCGACGCAACATTACATCACAAAGCTCCAACTTGAGCTTCAACGCTGCACGAACTTACGCGACTGCTGGCAAGAATGCTGTAAGCTCAAAGGCATCACGCCCCTTGGTAGCCGCTGTATACTAATGTGATATCACCTACCAGTCCCTCAAGGAGACCTTCGCAGCCAGCCTTCCCCAAAAGCAAGAGCAGATCAAGAAGCTTCGAAAAGACCACGGCAGCAAGGTCCTCGGCGAAGTGACCCTCGATCAAGTCTACGGCGGTGCTCGCGGCATCAAGTCGCTCGTCTGGGAAGGCTCCGTCCTTGACAGCGAGGAGGGTATTCGCTTCCGCGGCCGCACCATCCCAGAATGCCAGGAGCAACTCCCAAAAGCTCCAGGCGGCTCGGAGCCACTGCCAGAAGGCCTCTTCTGGCTCCTCCTGACCGGCGAGGTCCCAACTGAACAGCAAGTTCGTGACCTCTCCGCCGAGTGGGCTGCGCGCTCCGATGTGCCCTCCTTCATCACCGAGCTCATTGACCGCTGCCCCAGTGACCTGCACCCAATGGCACAGTTCTCGCTCGCAGTCACCGCCCTGGAGCATGAGTCTGCCTTCTCCAAGGCCTACGCGCGAGGCATGAAGAAGACGGAGTACTGGGAACACACCTTCGAGGACAGCATGGACACCATCGCCAAGCTGCCCACGATCGCCGCACGCATCTACCGCAACGTCTTCAAAGACGGCAAAGTTCCTGCCGTGCAGAAAGACAAGGACTACGGCTACAACCTCGCCCAACAGCTCGGCTTCGCTGAGAACCACGACTTCGTCGAGCTCATGCGCCTCTACCTCACCATCCACTCCGACCACGAGGGCGGCAACGTATCCGCACACACCACCCATCTCGTCGGCTCCGCGCTCTCCTCGCCCATGCTCTCGCTGTCCGCCGGCTTGAACGGTCTCGCCGGCCCCCTGCATGGCTTGGCCAACCAAGAAGTCCTGAACTGGCTGCAAGAGATGAAGAAGTCCGTTGGCTCCGACCTCAGCGACGAGAACATCACCAAATACCTCTGGGACACCCTCAAGTCCGGCCGCGTCGTACCAGGCTACGGCCACGCCGTGCTGCGCAAGACAGACCCGCGCTACGTCAGCCAGCGCGAGTTTGCGCTCAAGCATCTGCCCGACGACCCGATGTTCAAGCTCGTCAGCCAGGTCTACAAGATCGCGCCTGGTGTCCTGACCGAGCACGGAAAGACCAAGAACCCATACCCGAACGTTGACGCGCACTCGGGTGTGCTTCTGCAGTACTATGGCCTGACGGAGCAGAACTTCTACACCGTCTTGTTCGGTGTGAGCCGTGCGATTGGTGTCCTGCCGCAGTTGATTATTGATCGTGCGGTGGGCATGCCGATTGAGCGGCCGAAGAGCTTTTCCACTGAGGCGTATGCTAAGTTAGTTGGCGCAACGCTTTGAATCGAAGATCGGGGCAAAGACGAGAGGATACGGCGGGCACTGGAGTTGCTAGGAGGGGACGGTGGAGGGAAGGAGATGTGAGATTGTAGGATGATAGGAAGGAGATTCGACTGCTGTGTTGCTAGCTTCTTTATAACGCTACTTTTGCGAACGATTTGGGCTCGTGAAAGAAGGATAGGCTGGTATAGCATTATATGTAATCTATGGCGTGGCATCGGAGGGTGTTGTTCATCTCTACGATCTTCTCTCCACAGCTTCCCGACCATGTCATGTGCATATTCCCTCGCTGTCCCCCACTGTCTCCCCCTGTCCACCACCGTCTTCCACAAGACACGGAGTACAATTATATCTTTCGGATGTCCGAGATTAAACGCACACCACCGTTTACGGGGAGAGCTCAACCGCGCCTCAAGCCACAGCGAACTATAAATTGTTGAGGCTGAAAGCTCGCTTCAGCAGCAGGGAAATGTTGCTGAGTCGCTGACACGGGGTTGGTTGACTTCAGCTTTCCGTGGTGTTCTTCGGGATAATTTACAACCTCACCTGTTCTGCTTGCGCGTACCTTGGTGAATCCTTCTTGTCGGGTGATTTGTTTGATCTTCGTTATTCACTACAGCAACAGCGCCCTCTCCACTCTTACCGATCGGATATACTGGCGAGATAAGGTATCACGAGAAGAAGCAAGCAGACCTCCCCTATCGACGCGAAGCTCAGCACACCGCGAACACCACCTAACATCTTCCACACGCACAATCTTCCGGCAACGAAGCCACACATACGCCTTGGTCAGGCCAGCTCCTACATACAGCATCAACGATGGTCACCGCAACAGACCTCAACCCGCTCAACGCGCAGCCGCAGGTCGAGAAGAAGCCGGTCAAGTTCAGCAATCTGCTGCTCGGCGCCGGGCTGAACATGTTCGAGGTCACGACGCTCGGGCAGCCGCTGGAGGTCATGAAGACGACCATGGCGGCCAACCGCACGGATGGCATGATGGGGAGTGTGAGTCGGATATGGGCTAGGGGTGGTGTTTTGGGGTGTAAGTACCACACACCCAACTACGTCAGCAGCGACAAGCGAAGCTCCACAGCATCTACTGACCGTATTGATTGTGTCCAGTCTACCAAGGTCTCATCCCCTGGGCCTGGATCGAAGCCTCGACCAAAGGCGCCGTCCTCCTCTTCGTCGCCAGCGAAGCCGAATACTACGTCAAGCGCGCCGGCGGCAACAATTTCGTCTCCGGCATCGGCGGCGGCATGGCCGGCGGGCTCGCACAGGCGTACGCGACTATGGGGTTCTGCACGTGCATGAAGACGGTGGAGATGACGAAGCACAAGGCCGCGTCCAAGGGCGTGAAGGTTCCCGGCACGATTGAGACGTTCATGGGGATTTATCGCGCGGAGGGGATTAAGGGGATCAATAAGGGTGTGAATGCGGTGGCGGTGAGGCAGGTCACGAATTGGGGGAGTCGGTTTGGGTTGAGTCGGGTCGCGTGAGTTCTTCTATATAACCCGCAGGAGATCGCTTTGCTGACTTGATGTGAACAGCGAAAACGGCATCCGTTCCGTCACAGGCAAAGACGACAAGACCAAGCTCTCCGTCCCCGAACGCATCCTCGCCTCCGCCCTCGGCGGCGGTCTCTCCGCCTGGAACCAGCCGATCGAGGTCGTGCGCGTGGAGATGCAGTCGAAGAAGGAGGATCCGAACCGACCCAAGAAGATGACGGTGGCAAACACCTTCAAGTACGTCTACGGCACCAGCGGCATCAAAGGACTGTACCGCGGTGTCGCGCCCAGAATCGGTCTTGGTGTGTGGCAGACGGTGTGCATGGTTGCGCTGGGCGATATTGCGAAGGAGATGGTTGAGAAGGCTACGGGTGAGACGGTTACGGCGAAGCACTGAGCGATTGTGTTAGAGCAGTAGCTGCATGACCTTGTTCGCCATGTGGGCTCCACGTGATCTGGAGAAGGTTCGAACTTTTCGTTGGAGCGACGTTGAGATGTTAGAGCGAAGATAGAGCGGGAAGGCGCAATCTGGTGTCGGGTGGGTGAAGCATGATACAGCATGTATTTATCAAAGCTTATCAGGTGTAATTCGTCAATGATGACTTTGTCAAAACCTCGTCTCAATACCTCGTACACACTCTAGCTATTGATACACCTGCTCGCCGCAGATTGCAACGCCATGCTATGCAACAGGAAGAACTCAAACACAGCGCCGCAGAGGTGCTCAAGACACCTCCATCGCGTCCCCGTTGCTCACACCATTGACCCCGCCCAGCGTCACACCACCATCCTCGCCAATAAACCGCTTCTCGTACTCCGTCACAAACTTCACACTCCTGCCAGGGTCATAGAACAGCTGGAAGCTCCGCTGCACATCACTGACCTCGACCTCTTTCGCTCTCCGCTTCAGCGAAATCAAATGCGAGGTCGTGATTAAATTGCTCGCGTACCGCAGTCCAGTCTCCTGGCCAATCTTCGTGAGCAGCGCAAGCGCATCAGGCGAGACATCAACTTCTTCCTCCTGCGCGCGGATCGAGAGGATCTGGCGGATCTCATCTGGGTTGTAGGGGTGTGTCGAGATAATGACAACACGATCCAGGAAATCCAGCGGCAAGCCATGCGGTGACCGATAGTTCGTGCCCCTAATAGTCGTCGACCCGCGATTCGAAGCCATAATCACAATCGGCGCCAGCTCGTCCTCCAACGCCCGGTTGATGAAGCTGAAGCACTCAATGTCCAGCATATGCACCTCATCGATAAACAGCACGCCCGGCACAATCTCCGCCTTGCCCTCTTCCCTCCACTCCGCCACCTTCGTGTTGATCTGCTCCCGCACCTCACTCCGGATCTCCCCCGTATCCCCGGAGAACAGCGCCAGAAACCCCTGCGTCCGGCTGTTGATGACATCGATCTCGTGCAAACTGACCGTATGCACAGTCTCTCTCCGCACCTGCAGCTCCCCATCCGGACACTGCACGAACTTCGTATCCGGGCCCATGGCATCGTAATCTCTACTCCGGGTATAACTCCTTCCCAGCTTCGTGATCCGCCCGGAAGCTTTGTCGATGCTAATCACATCTCCAGCCATAACTTTCTCCTTCGTCATGCTGTCGATCATGCGCGTGCCCATGTCGTATAACGTCTCCATATCCGTTGTCTTAAGCGTCAGCTTCCCAGCCTTATTACTCCCCGTCACCGACCGATCAATCTGGATCTCCACAACCTCGCCCTCAATCACCTCGCTCTCCTCCCGTATCCGGACCCCAATGCTCTTTCTGAACGCCTGCTCCAGCGCCTCCGTCTTGCTCATCTCGAGACTGAATATTTCCGACGACGCGAGCATAGTGAACGGCACATCCTCTCCTAGCCCTTTACTCATCCCTATCGCAATAGCCGTCTTTCCCGTGCTAGGTGGGCCGGAGATCAAAACCGCTCGACCGGCGATCTTGCCCTCTTTGACCATTTGGAGGATGACGGAGGCGGCTTTGCGCGCTTGCTGCTGGCCGACGAGGCCATCGGCGTTGGGTTTGGGGGTGAGGGTGTCCGGGGTGACGCCTAGGCCGCGGATGTGGGAGTGTGCTGCTATGAGGTTGAGGCCTTGGCGGTCTTTGGAGTCGGAGATTGTGGTGATTTGCTACCATCTTGTTTTAGTGAGGGTTCTTTGCTGGGAGCTCGTTTTCGTAACCTACTGCAGCCATGGTGAATGGTATGCGCGCTCACGCGCGAGCTGGCGAATGCTTCAACGTTGACTTCGAGGGTTATGGTGATGGATAATGGTTGAGAACTGTCGACTTGTGTGTTTGAGATGCCGCTGGTATAGTCCCTATGGTCTCGCTGTAGAGCATGTTTCTCGTAGCCGATCACTATTTTTTGGCCTACGCTATGAAGTCGCGTCTTTAGTGAACCCATAAACGGCCTAGTCTGTCTTTTCCCGCTAGCGTCGCTTCTTCATAGCATATCCCTGCTCTTTACTTCACCTTCCGAAACAGTTTTTACGCGCGTGACCATCGTGACACCAATCAAACACTACCAACACGCCTATCTCGCCTATTAAGTGAGTCAGCTCGCACTTATGCAGTGACGAGAAACACGCACGCATATGCCCAATGAGAAAGACATCGTGGAGATCACGCGGCTCGCTAGAAGCTCACTAATCCCAGAGGCGTTAGAAAGAACTCGTGAAAGAGTGGGGCAGTTATATGCATTATAAAAGTCGCGGTGAGTTATTTAGACAAGCCTTCCACTTCCCTCCCTCTACCTCCTTCCTCACTGCTCACTTGCTCCTTCCAATCGAGCCAGGACTTTGTTGTCTTGACTCGATTCATGGAGCGGTCTTTTGATATATCCCCCTTCCACCTCATACCCATTGAACTAGCAGAACTCTCGACAAACGCGTGGAGCTAGTATCAAAGGCAACTGGACTCCAATGGCTAACCGCTACCCACCACCCCAGTATGACAACCACAGACGTGCATCAATCCACAACCCGACGTGGGACAGAGACAGAGGCAGATCTCCGCCTCCATCACGTCCTCAAAATCCTCCAAGGTATGTACGAGAAATGGAAGTGGATTTATGATAGCATGTGCGCAGCAAAGTACTATCTTCTAGAGAGACCTGCGTCACCCGACGTCATTGATGCATTCACGATTCACATGCAAAGCAAACATGAAAGATCACGCGCCGTTGCTTAGGCAGCAGACGCATTGCCCCACTTTTAAAGCACTATTTACTCATGTAGCCAATTATCACCTAGACACACAGCACTAATCTCTGTATCAGGAGCTTCAGCAACATGGCGGACCCGCGCCGGCCAGAGTACACAGGAAGCACAGTTGCTGCAGATCCGCGGACCGAGAAGAGGAACGCCAGTCGATCTCCTGAAGGTGGACAAAACCGCAAGCTGGGACGTCTAAATCCACCTACTGGCCCATCCAAAGGGGGCTTCCGCCAACCATCACGAGGGGCTCCATCTCCACGAGACCGGCCGCCCAACGCCAGCCCTCGTGATCGGCCAGCAGCGGCGTCTCCTGAAAGCAGGGGCAGTGTGCGCGACGGCGTGTCAAGTGGCCGTTCGACTCCTCAGCATGCGCCTAAACATGTGGCACCAACGGTTCCAACGGCTGTCATGACGTCAGACGCAGCAACACCAGCCACCAACGGAACCTCCAACCCCGTTCTCGATGCTCTCATGCTCTTCTCTTCACAAAACGCGCAACAAGCTGCCTTACAGGCGAAAGTGGCACAGACACAAACGCGCTACGATCTTGCCCTGCGAGAGTACAAATCGATGAAGAAAGAATTCGTCGCGTTCCCTCCAATCCAGAAACGCATGACTATCACCAAGGACGATAGCACGAAGAAACTGAATGATGCTAAACAGGAGCTTGACCGTCACGTGATTACACAGAATGATCACATGCAAAAGCTAGCACACGTGATTGCTGAAGCTGCCAAGCCTCATCAGCCAATCATCAATAAGGATGATTTTGTGTCACGCGAGCTTTTCGATCAGGTCCGGAAGGATCACGAGGAGCTCAAGAACGAGTTCAAAGAGACCAAAGCACAGCTGGTCGGCATGAAGAGCGAATTGGCCGGGGTTAAGGACTTCACCAACGACCAGATCAAGCCGAAGCTGTCACTACAAGACCAGACTAGGGAAGACCTGAGGAAACTCAACAGCGAAGTCGCACAAAATAAGGAAATCCTTTCAGGGAACCAGAGTAAAGTCGACCTGAACAAATGGAAGCTGGAAGCAGAGAACAAGCTTTCCAAGCTGAATCACATGCCCGACGATGTACGCATTCTGCAGAACAACACCGCGACACTTTTTTCATGGAAATCCGAGGCTGAGCTCGGCCTTCGCGACGTAACCGCCACCAATAGTCGAGCTAACGAGGCTGTCAAGCAAGTTGCTACCTTCCAAGGGGAAGTCACTGAGCTGCAGAAGACTAACGTCAACAAGAGCTCTAGTAACAGCTCGGGGCCAGGCAAAGAGGTCGAGAACAAGCAAGCTGAACTCATGAAGAAGCAAGATGAGATGGCGAAGAGGCAGGACAAGGCCGACGAATACTTTTCGCTGTTCCGAACAGACTACCTCGCGTCGAAGAAGAAGCTCCAAGATGACGTCAGTGAGCTCGAGAAGTCCGACACGAGGAAAATTTCCACTAGTGCCAATGGCAGCACGGAAAACATCGTTGAGCTCAAGCGTGCTCAGAACACGCTAGATGGGCGACAAGACGAGTTTGAACAGAAGATTGCAGGTCTACAGAAGACTGTGAACAGATTGTCTAGCGACTTGAAAGCGAAAGGATCCGTGGTCGGTGAAGAGTTCAAGAGCACAATCGAAATGTTGGCCCAGGAAGGTCCTGAGTTGAAGCGGGTCGTCGATCAACTTGAGACCGAGGTGGCAGCTATGAAGAAAGAGCGTGATGAAACTGAGACGGGACGACAGCTCGCGAAGCTCCAAGAGAACGAACCCGATATCGCGAATAGCATTCGCGAGCTCCAAGAGGGACTCGAGGCTGTGAAGAGCACTCAGGCGGTCCCAGCTCAGACCACGAATATCTCAGACCACTCGGGCGACATCGCGGCAATCAAAGGCTCTATCGAAGAGCTTAGGCAAGATGGCCGGAGCCTTGCCGACCGCGTGGAGGAAGACATTCGGGAAGAGCGTAAGGCGCGCGTGGATGAGGTGTCTCAGCTGCGTGAAGAATTGATTAGCGCATCCCAGGTTCAGAGCGGATCAGACACCCAGGTGCGCCAACGCATGGACGGACTGGGAAGAAGACTCGACGCTGCACAAAGCACGAAGGCGGGCAGATCGAGTCTGATACCACAGCAAAATGCATTGAGCCAACCAGGAGACGTTGCAGCACTGGGAGAATCAATCAGGCAGCTGGAGGTGAGAATGAATGTATGCGAACAGGTAGAAAGAAAAGACCACGGCGTGGTCTTCAAATACGTCGATGATAATCTGGAACCTGTAAGGAAGGGCTTGGCTGAATTTCAGTCGGCTCGTGAAGCCACCCAGAGCTTGCAGAAGAGCGTCGAAATCATCGAAACCCAGCTAGGCAATCTCACCATTCTCACCGAGCGGGTGAATGGCCTAGAGTTCGTGCTTGGGAACAAACCGTCTGCGGAAGCTGTCAACGTGCTGAGACGGGAGTTTGAAGAACGCTCAAATGTCCAGATCAAGGTCGTCGAGGATTTGAAGACATTCAAGGACCAACTGCAGCAATACGAGTTGCGACACAGGTCTCTGCAGCATCAAGTCGATCAGATCAGGCAACAACGGCCGCCGCCAGAGAGACCCACCGAAGCCCCACGGTCGCATACGCCGATCCAGCAGCAGCCAGTCCTGAATGCGAATGTGAGGCAGTCTCCCAACCTCACCAACGGGCGGGTGCCCTCCCCAATGACCAACGGCGTGCAGCAATCGCCCGGACATGGGCATGGACCGATGATGGCACAACACCAAGGCGTCCAGCCACCCGCAGTACCGGCTCAACCACAATACGACATCGGGAGGATGCAAGCACAGTTGGATCAGCTTAGCATGGTCACCCAGCATCTGAAGAAACGGTACGACAACCTCACGACCGACGAAGCCGTGAAGCGGATGCTTGACCAGCTGGCGATTGTGTGGCCGCACGCGAAGCAGCTGGAAGGAGCGGTCATGGGTCTGCAAACAGGCACTCGTCAACTTGAAGAGCGCATGACGCAGCTGAAGAACGAGTTCGAGCAGCTGAAGATGAGTCTGGAGAACGGCACGGAGCAGGTCAGGAAGGATGCGGCGGCTGAAGTGGCCAGGATCGATGCGAGCCTGCTGAATTCCCGCAAGGCTTTTGGGGAGTTGGAGGCGGAGGTCAAGAAGATGAATACGACAAGCACAACGGCCGGCGTCAATCTGGAGTACCTCTTGGCAAAGACCAACGTTCTGGACGCTGTCGACGTTTCGGAGCTGAAGGAGAAGACCGACCGGATTGAGAAGGTGACTACGAAGAACGAGACGAGGATTGCTGAGCACCACAAAGTCTGTGAGTCGGTTGTGGGCATTGAAAGAACATTGAATGAGACGATCGGGCCGAAGGTTACAACCCTGCAAGGAAGAGTCGAACTCCTTGAAAATATCGTCCACAATTAGGCGTTCGACGATGTCTGGCCGCCTAGACATATGGACGGATTCGGAACACTTCTGGGGCAAGATCATGGAGCGACGGCGTTCACACGGCCAGGCGATTCTTGTTCGGACATTTGAGCGTTTTTTTAGCGATGCATAAGATACCCAATGAGCTTTTAGCTCTGCGATGGCGGCAAGAACATGTTGTTACGGATATTCATAGCAGTATAGAGGTAGATACTGTTCACAAAGCAATACAACTCATTCCAACGGAAGTGAAGTGCACAATTTAAGGTTGGAGCTGCCCTGGTAGGCGCGATGCGGCCGCTCTAGCGGCAACAGCTGCATCAAGGATCGATGAGCATGTGAAAGCTCGTGACAGCTCTTTGCAGACTACAAATCACACAAAACAGAAACCATATTGCGTGTTGAAGGGTCGCAAACTATGTTACGAACCCCCTTGAGTATGGAGCAACCCACGACTGCCATGACCTGTTCTTGGCGCGAGATGGCGACCGGATGTTTTACAGAGATTCACTCCGAGCCTCGGTGCAACAGGACTCGACATCATCCGGATTCAGCATGTGACGGCATCTCCGAGCACAGCCAATGTCAAGTGGTTCAATCTCCCTTATTTGTCCTCTTTCTGTTTGGATCCCATCTCTTCTCAGATCTCTGGCTTGTGGGTTGTTTCCTATCTGCCTGTTCTAATAACGCCCGCGAGAGCTCGATCTCCAACATCTCGATCTAGGACCGTCAGCTCATAACACGCTCGCAACAGTCAGCTCGGCCCCGATTGACGGCCACTGTACCTTGTTACATCCGTCCTGCTTTCCTTCCGCCGCTACCCTCACCCACGAGCCCAACTCCCACCAGATCGGGAACAACGATCACAAGATGTCGTGTCTAGCCCTAGAAAACGCAAAGAAGCTCACTCCGCCTCCTCCGCCGGGTGCGCCGTACAGCGTCCCCCTCCCTGGGAGCGCGCAGAGCGGCAGGAGCGCAATATACCGGCATTGGAGGCGGACAGAAGGCTTATTACAGACCCTCGATCCAGACGTCAAAACCGCGCACGACATGTTTGAGCAGACGGCGAAAAGAGTACCAAAAGTCAATTGTCTAGGAAGCCGGCCATACGATTCTCATACCAAAACATTCGGGCCGTACCAATGGCAGAGCTATGCGGAGGTGCAGAAACGAAGGGCTGATTTTGGTGTTGGTCTGGTGGCGCTGCATGAGCAGCTAGGTATAAAGACAAGGCATTTCGGGGTGGGTTTGTGGTGCCAGAACCGTCCGGAGTGGCAGATCGTCGATCTGGGGTGTATGTCGCAGTCGCTGTACAGCGTTTCGATTTACGACACGCTTGGGCCGGATACAACCGAGTACATCATCAACCATGCTTCGTTGACTGCGGTCTGTACGTCGCTGGCGCACATTCCGACGCTGCTCAAGCTGGCACCCAGATGTCCGAGTCTCAAGATTATCATTTCCTTGGATTGGTTGAACCATGGCGAAGAACTTCCAGGAACTTCGAAGAGGGACATCCTCAGGGCCATGGCTGCCGAGAGCGGCATACAGATCTATCCCTTGTCCGAGGTGGAGCATCTGGGAGAAGCAGCGCCGCAGCCATATCACGCTCCACGGCCCGAGGACATTGTCACAATCAACTACACCAGTGGAACAACCGGGAACCCCAAAGGTGTGGTGCTCACGCACGCAAACACTGTAGCCGCAGCGTCCGCCGGGTTAGCCTTGTCAGAGTTCAGAGCCAAAGACGTCATGTGCTCATACCTCCCGCTCGCGCACATCTTCGAGCGGTTCATAGAGCACTGTGCACTGTGGGCCGGCATCTCGATCGGGTACTTCCACGGCAACGTCCTAGAGCTGGTGGATGACCTGAAGCTTCTCCAGCCGACCTTTTTCATCAGCGTTCCGCGGCTGTACAACAGGTTCGGCGGCGCGATCAAAGGCCAGACAATCCAGCAGCCGGGCTTCAAGGGCAAGCTGTCAAACCATATTGTCAACACCAAGCTCGCAAACCTCACCACAGCGGCTCCCGGAAAGGCGACGAACAAGCATATGCTCTACGACCGCATCTGGTCGCGCAAAGTCTCGGCCGCTCTAGGTCTCGAACGCGCGAGGTCGATGGTGTCAGGATCTGCGCCCATCGATCCTTCACTGCAGCAATTCCTCCGCGTCGTCTTCGCCAACAACTTCGTTCAAGGCTACGGTCTGACGGAAACCTACGCCATAACCTTGGCACAGCTCGAAGGCGACTTTAGCGCCGGGAATTGCGGTGCTGTCGCACCCATCGCTGAGATCTGCTTGATGGACGTGCCGGATATGGACTACCTGTCCACTGATCTACCGCACCCGCGCGGCGAGCTAATGGTCCGCGGGCCGGCTGTGTTCAAGGAGTACTACAAGAATGAGGCCGAGACCAAGAAGGCTATGACCGAAGACGGCTGGTTCCGGACTGGTGACATCGCGTCCATAGACGAGCTGGGTCGTGTCCGCATCATTGATCGCGTGAAGAACGTGTTGAAGCTTGCTCAAGGCGAGTACATCTCCCCCGAACGGATCGAGAACGTGTACCTTGGCAATCTGCCCTGGCTGGCGCAGGGGTACGTGCATGGCGATAGCACACAATCGACTCTCGTGGCCATCTTCGGTTTCCAGCCGGACATGTTTGCCGTCTTCGTAAGCAAGATCCTCGGGAAAGAGATTCCGCAGACGGATATCCAGGCTTTGGCGGCAGCGGCGCAGGACCCGAAGGTGAAAAAGGCGGTTGTGAAGGAATTGGCGAAGGTGGGAAGGAAGGCGAAGTTTATGGGCTATGAGAATGTCAAGGCGGTGAGGGTGTTGGCTGAGCCGTTTAGTATCGAGAATGAGCTTTTGACGCCGACGTGAGTACTTTTGAAAGTTGTGGTGGTGAGGGAGCTTTGAGCTGACGGTGAAGCAGATTGAAACTTAAGCGACCGCAGGCGGCGAAGAAGTATCGGCATTTGATTGATGAGATGTATGCGGAGGTCGAGGCTGGGAGCCAGACGAGGGCGAAGTTGTGAGTGGGTTGTGATTGTATGGATTTGGGCACTGCATATGAATGCGTGGATGTAATAAAGAGGAAGAGATGTGTACACTGTACTAAACGTTAGAACGGGAACCCTTTTACCTACTGATCTCAGATGTCTGCTGTTGTCGTCCGCTGGTCGACTCCACGGTGGTGGTAGTCACGAGTGAAGGAGACTCGTGGCTGTGGGACTATACTTCCGTACTTCTCATCGAGTGTATCGCCTGGGCAGCATGGCCTGCTTGGCCGTCTCCGATAACAGGTGCCGAGAGGCCTCTAGAACTTCGATGGTTCGATTCGCTGCTGGAGAGCAAGAGAATGTCGATAGTCATCACGCGCAGCTCTCGTCATCGCCGCGCTTGTCGCCTGACACTGGTCATGCGGCACATCTGCCGAGAGCCGTCAGTACTGCGCCAAGTTGTTGCGAACGCGTGAGCAGGCCAGCTTGGCCGGTTGCGAACTAAAGGTTGATGTGGATGTAGGATCTCGACTCATCGCGCTCTGATGGCGACAGCAAATGTACCAGTATCCGAAATGAACACAATATCTTCGCGACAGATCTGAAGTTTGGTCTCCAGATGTCAAACGACCGTTTCATCTAGTGGCGTCGTTCTACGCGACAACCGTCGTCCCCGGCGGCGATCAGCAGACCCACATGAGCGAGAGTTTGGGGGATCGACAATCGAGAGATGCGACGACGCGAATAATGAACTTGGTACGCGCAGCCTTCCTCGCCTTCCTTCTCTACCCGACACCTCTCGTGATCCATATTCACCGCAGCCTTTCAATACCTTGACATTGTTTTCTTCTCTACGTTCCTTGAGACTTTTTGTATTTGTTTGACGAAACACATTCCAACGCCCTACCGAACCGAAACCTACGAACGCGATCTGCGTTTGCGCCTACGAACACTGAAGAACGAAGAGATATCGCTTCAGGAAGAGCTACGACGTTTAAGAACTACGACATAACACCTATCACACACCCACCGCAGAGATGGTGGACTTTGCATCACGAACGGTGGTGCTCGCCCTCCGCGCCGTCCAACTCATCTTCGCCATCATCGTCCTCGGCCTCGAAGCCTACGTGGCCCACTGGTGGAACAGCTGGTACCATGTCGGCTCGCCCTCCTCTATCAACTTCCTCATCGTAGGTCTATCCAACTAAACGCACCTCCAAGACACTCAAGTGTCCGCTTGTGAGACATAGACTAATTTTATCCTTTCTTCTGGCAGTTCTGCTCCATATGGACCCTCCTCGCCCTCGCCTACCTCATCGTCGTGCCCTGGCGCTTCGCCGACACAGTCGCGCACCACAAGTTCGCGATTCTGGGCGCGGAGGCGCTGACGATGCTGTTCTGGTTCGCGGGGTTCATCGCGCTGGCGGTGTTCTTGAGCGGGAGGGTGTGTTATGGGCAGGTGTGCAATTGTGCGAAGGCTGGGGCTGCGTTTGGGGCTTTCGAATGGTGGGTTAGCTCGAGCTAGTAGTGTTGTTGGTGGTGTGCTAACCTGTGGTTGTGTAGGCTGCTCTTCGCGATCACGACTGCGATGGCGGTGATGCATGTGTTCCGGACGAAGGATCGACCCACGCATAACAACAAGGCAGATCCGAACGTGAATGTTGCCGAGGGTGTATGAGATTGAGGATGATGAAGGAGACGCTTACCTGGGAAACACGATACGCACAACCATCGAGTGGGAAGGGCTCAAAGAGAAGCAATCTGTCGTGTTGGAACTCTCCTGGCTCAGATTTCTGGTTCGGAAAAGAAGCGCGGCCTCCTGCTTGTTTGTTTGCTGATGCTTATGCTTATGATACCACAAATGTTATGCTCACTTTTATCCTTCGAACTCGTATTCCAGCGCCGAGACTCGTCCGAATAGATGGTGTGGTGTGAGGTATACGAGGTCAACTGCCGCCTGCGACACTCACTCACGAATTCCTAGGTAAGGCTTCAATCACCATCGACACACCCTTCAAAAGTACAATGGAAGCCGCGGCAATCGTCTTGTCGAGCTAACTTGCATCGAAACTCAATCTCCAATGGCTTTCTTGCACTGCCCGCAAAGGCGATCGGCAAGGCGGAAACGCCTTCGCCGACGTTTGTAATCTACCTTACGCTTCGAAATCATTCTGGCGACGCCTCATCAGCGCCTACGACCGCAGCTATCTATCGCCATATAAGACAAAGGTAGGCGTATTGTCGTCACTTTTATTGTTTCTGCCTATCACCATCTACCGCCGCCACCAGTCACATCACGCTCGCCACATCTACTACCTTTGCGATCGTACTACTGCTAGTCCCCTCTACCTCCTTCACCACGGCCATCACGTTTTCCTTCGACTGCCCATTCCGAATTCCGCGTTTAGCGGGATCGTGTCCGGGCTCTGGATCTTGCAAAGACATCGACATCATGTCCAACGCCACCTACTTCCAAGGCAGCACCGGCCGTGAGCCCAGTCCCGGCGCCAGCGCCAGCAACAGCAACAACGAGGTCTCCGACTCTGAAGACGAGCTGGAAGTAGAAGCCGACAACGAGCCCTCCTTCTCCCTGACCGTCCACCTCCACAACAAACCCATCGAACTCCCCTTCCAGGACTCGACCGCCACCCTTCAAGACCTCTCCGACACCGTAGCCGACGCGCTCCAGATCCCACCCTCAAACCAGAAGTTCCACATCACACCTAAGACCGGCCTGTTAAAACCACCATTCGCCAATCCTGACCTCCTCCTCTCAACCCTCACCTCAAAAAAGATTACCCTCCTCGGCGCCACAACAGCCGAAGTAAGCGACCTAACCTCAACCCTCGAATCCCACTTCACCCGCCTCCGCAACCGCGCCTCCGCCCGCGCAGCAGCCCGATCCAACAAACCCACCAAAGCCCGCGACTGGAAAAAGGTTCAAGACGAAGCGCGCTACACCTTCCACACCATCACACCGCTCCCGCACCTCCCTTCCCCGGACAAGAGCCAGCGCTTCCTCGAACGGCTACGCGATGACGCAGGGATCAAATCTTCGATGCGCAAACACGGTTTTGCAGTCGGTTTGCTCACGGAGATGGATCCAGCTGAACATACGACGCATGAGAGCCGCACGTTGGGGTTGAATAGGAATAGAGGCGAGGTTATAGAGCTGAGGTTACGGACGGATGCGTATGATGGGTATAGGGATTACAAAGTCATTCGCAAGACGCTTTGTCATGAGTTGGCGCATAATGTCTGGGGCGAGCACGATTCACGGTTTTGGAAACTTTGTCGCGAGATTGAGGGAGAGGTGGAAAGGAATGATTGGAGGAGGGGTGGGAAGAGTGTCGGTGGAGAGGAGTTTTATAATCCGCAGGACGAGGGAGAAGATGAGGAGGCAGATGGTGGGGGCTGGATGGGTGGGGAGTATGTGCTTGGTGGAAATACAGATGCGACAGGGTCGATGGATCGGAGGGAGATTATGGCCAAGGCGGCAGAGGAGAGGATAAAGCGGCAGCATGAGGCGAAGGCTAGGGAGGACAAGGCGAAGGGTGATGCGGCGAAGTGAAGAGGATCGACGTGCTGCTTTTGAGCGTTCAGCAAGGTGTTGGGGTAGAAATCTGCATGCGTGCAGCGCTACGAAGGTGTTGATAGCATTTGTGATACTCTACTTTTCATCTACACCGTCTGCAAATCAACCTCCTTGGTCTTGTCTTTATTTTTGCCACCAGATCTAAACCACTGGCTTCGCATCCGTAGAAGTGTCGCCGTTCTTCTCCGCGTTCTCAGGGTTGCCACTCTCCTCCGGCTTCGTAGCAGCAGCCTTGAAGCTCTGCTCGAAATCGGCAATGATATCGTCGATGTGCTCCGTGCCGACCGATATCCGGATCAAATCCGCCGTCACCCCGGAGCTGATCTTCTCCTCATCGCTGAGCTGTTCGTGGGTCGTGGTCCTGCACACGCACTCTTTAGTCACCCAGATCCACTCCCCTCACTTCTAAAGGCATGGACTTACCAAGGATGAATAGCAAGCGTCTTCGAATCGCCCACATTCGCCAAATTGCTAATCAGCTTGAACCCATCCACAACCTGGCTCCCGCCCTTCTCACCACCCTTCACACCAAAGCTCAACACGCCTCCAAATCCTCGTGGGAGATACTTCTTCGCCAGCTCATGGCTCTTGTGGCTCTCCAGCCCGGGGTAAGATACCCAGCTCACGTTCTCATTCTTCTCCAACCACTTCGCCAGCGCCATCGCGTTCGAGGCGTGTCGCTCGCAGCGCAAGCTCAGCGTCTCAACACCGAGGAGCAGCTGCTGCGCGGCGAACGGGTTGAGCGCGGAACCGAGATCACGTAGAATTTCGACGCGCAGACGGATGATGAATGTAATGGGGCCAAATGCGTCCCAAAACTTGAGGCCGTGGTATCCGTCGCTCGGCTCCGTCATCTGCGGGAAACGCTTCCTCGCCCCCTTACTGCCCCAGTCGAATTTCCCGGCATCGACGACGACACCGCCGATCGTGGTGCCGTGGCCACCGATCCACTTGGTAGCAGAGTGCACGACGATATCCGCTCCGTGGTCGATCGGACGGCAGAAGTACCCACCCGCGCCGAAAGTGTTGTCAACCATAACCGGCACGCCGTGCTCATGCGCCACTTTCACAATGGCTTCGAGGTCCGGGACGTTGTAGCGTGGGTTTCCAATGCTCTCCACATAAACCACCTTAGTCTTCTCATCAATCAACTTGCCAAACTCCTCCGGCTTGTCTCCATCTCCACCTTTCACGAACTTCGTCGTTATGCCCAGGCGCGGCAAGAAGACTTTGAACTGGTTGTATGTGCCGCCGTACAGATTGCTCGTGCTCACGATATTATCTCCGGCTTGGCAGAGGGCTGCAATAGCCATGAACTGGGCGCTCTGACCGGAGGAAGCGGCGACGGCTGCCACGCCGCCTTCGAGGGCCGCGATGCGCTTCTCGAGGACGTCGACGGTCGGGTTCATGATGCGGGAGTAGATGTTGCCGAACTCCTTGAGGCCGAAGAGGCGGGCGCCATGAGCGGAGTCGTTGAAGACGAAGGAGGTGGTTGCGTAGATGGGGACTGCGCGGGATTTGGTTACGGGGTCGGGTTCGGCGCCTGCAGTACGAAGCCAGTGTTAGCGGAGCAATTATTGGGCTTTTTGGTATGGACGAGCGTGTGCATACCAGCATGCAGCTGCAGCGTCTCAAACTTCGGTACCACATCGTCGCCTCCCATCTTGACTATCTGTTCTCGGAGTTGTTGGAGTCTGGATTTAGGACGGGAGCTGGGCATGTACAGCTCTTGTATATGTGGGACGGAGGAAAACCGATAGACTGGCGTGGGGCTCTTGTAATATATTGGTAGTGGGTATGGCTAATTTGCGTGGTGTGGTCACATCATCAGCCTACGACGGCCTACAATGGCACTTTTTGAGCCCCTCGCCCAGAATGCAGCGGGGTTTCGCAGTAGCTCGCACAGCAGGGAAGCTAGAGCTCGCACGCCATTGCGCCGCTTCGATGACAGCGTCTGTCTAGTCAAACGTGGTGGATCTTGCTTTTCCAGAACTGGCTGAGTGGATTCCTGTGGTCCGTCTTTGTTACCGGACTTGCCTGCGCAGGGTCTTGGCCAGGAACCACTGAAGTTCGATAATTTGGAGCTTCATCAATGAATTGTCACGTGCATTTGTACGTCGTCCGTTCTCATCTGCTGACTGTTGTTGACCACCTTGTAGGCATCCCAGGCTCTCTGAGAATGCTTCGAATCCTCGACAATGCTAAAGACTGCTGGCTGCATGGACACTTCAGCCTCCAGCATCTTTAACAGTGGTCGGACTGCCGGGCCTTGATCCAGGACGAGCATCTGTTGGCGGCTCCGGGATGAACAGCCGCGAAGTCTGTGAGGCACCAACCACCTGAACGACCTGTCCAGCGCTGTCGTAATGACCCTCGCAAGTAACGATGGGCGTAGGCTGCGCACTTTGCTTACCCTCTGCATTGTCCTCGTTTTGTGCCACATGAACGTCGACGTGTGGGAGATTGTAGAGCCCAGTCTTGAGCGGTATGAGCAATACTTCCACATCGTGAGTCGAGCCGTTTCCAGCAGAGAAGTGGCCGCGCTTCGGTCCACCGACAAGCCAGCAATCTGAATCGGGCTGGATATCATAGACGAATTCTGTAGAACCTCCTTCGTCCGGCTTGCTGCTCCAGTTGGTGGTGGTTCTAATTTGCAGCAGCGCTTCGATTGGCTGTCCCTGCTTCAGTATCCTGGCACCTTTTGTGAAGCGGCTTTCCTCTTGCTGGATATCGAGCGATGTGCTGTGAACGAAGTCTATACTGGGTACCTCCACCGGGATCGTGACGCTACACTGCACCTCAGACGGAACCCTGTCGTGCTGTAGCGCATTCGAGGTATTGTGCTTGTGCCAATCACTGAGCCAGTCCGCAACCTCATTCCGGACGATGTCGGGCAGTCCAGCTATTATCTCTGACCAGCCGATGTCGTCGAAGGTTGGCAAGCTCGCTTTGCAAAGAAGTGCAGCGTGCTCGAAACCAGCGGACGTCATCAGTCGCGTGCAGCGCTGTGACAAGAAGGGTACCAGCAACCGCGAGAACACTTCGTAATGGCTTCCCACTAGCGCGGTTTCTAGGCTTCGTCGCGCATTGGAGAGCACTGAGTCCTCGACTAAATTGTACCGCAGGTTGAGCACGAGCGTGGCTGTTTTCTGGTCGATATTGCATCCATCTGCGGACTTCCTCGTGACCTTGTAGACCAGCCTCGCAGGCTGTTGTTCGAACGCGTACAGCGGCATCGGCAGGAACGGTGGCTCTTCGACGGCATATCGTGCTGATGGACTAAGCGTAGCGCTTGTGATCGACACGGGTGTATGCCTCGACGCCCGTAAGGTGAAATTCGAGAAGAGCTTGTCGATCCGAAACGAGTCGTCCACATCCACATCTAACGGTAGCCGCGTCTGAAATTGAGCGGACGTCAAGAAGACGAAGGTACCGTCAGACGTCGTGTAGCTTGCTTCCATACGGATGAATATTCCCTGTCCAGCCTGTTCCAGCGAATATGGCACTCGCACCAGGGCGTCAGAACCAGCATCGAGTACACCGAGTGACAACTGGCCTTGCTGATGGTTGTCGGGTCTTGCCTTGATGTTGTCGAAGGTAGCGTCTGCGAGGTGCAACCGTAGTCCGGCAGTTGCAGGCCGGAACTTGAGGTCCACTGCCTGAACTGCGTTCCATCCGGAGCCCAGACGTACATCGAGGTATCTTGCCTTATCGATCTGCACATGCTTTGCGAGACTCAGCTCTGCCCCGAAAGCATGCCAATTTGGGTAGAGGAACAGTGCAGGATCTGTTCTACCTGCTTCTTGCGGAGGCTCATGCACGAAGACAACCTTATTCGTCTGTAGAGCGATGCCATGAAGATAAAAGGAACCAAATGTAGTAGTCGAGGACTCCAATTTCACACCATTGAGGCCTCGCTCGAGTTTGACATTCGTCGCCATGAGCCAGACCTCGACTTGCGGATCCTCCACACTTACGAGCCGGGCTGCGATCTGGTCGAGTTGGATGTCGTCGTCCAGCAAGTGGCGTACCTGAAGCCGCAGAGATAGTCCGTCCTTATTTTCAAAATGTACCACTTCTCGGTCGAGCTGGATGTCGCTGAAGTAGAGACTGGCTGGGTTCGACTGTTCGTTGTCCAGATGTTTGGAGAAAGCCAACGCTTCCGGCAGAACACCTGCTACATTAGCCACCTCATCAAACGTAGGAGCTCTCCCGGTCGCAAGACTCTGTGCCTTCCTCCATCCGCAGGCTTTCGCCACCAACGCGAGTAGAGTCACGACATACTCTTGCTTGCGATCGAGCTCTTTCAAGCACATAGCGTGCATTCGCAGCGCCTCGATCTCCATCAAACTCCAGCCTTCGTCGGTGTAAAAGGGCAGCACATGCTGAAAGTAGGACGCTGCGTAGTTGAAGTCGCCCTGTTGGTACTTGAGAATGGCAAGATCGCCCAGAATTGACTCTGCACGTTTGCTTTGTGTGGCAGCCAGGTAGAGGCGCATGGCTTGGTCGCTGAGACGTTCGTATAGCGTATTAAAAGTCTCTCTGGACTTCACGGCCGGAACAAGGGACCATGCGACTAAGTCTGACGGCTTCCCATCCGAGGCGACGTCTTTCGAATTCGATGAGTTGTCGATGTCGCCGTTGAGGTCAACGTCTTCCATCTCTGCACGATTAGTCTCCTCCATAAGAGCCCAGCCAGATACCCAACCTCGTTGCTTTGCGATGTGCTCCAGCATCTTTCGCTGCATCATGAGCAGCTCTCCACGATACGTGACAAGCTCGATCAGGCCAGGAGTAGCTCCCGTAGACTTTGGCGCCTCGAATCCCGGGCTCAGTGGAGGGCTTATCAGATCACTGTCAGACGCAGATTGTATCGAGTCGCGACCTTGCAATTCTGACGTTCTGGCTTTCCGAGATGGAAGACTCGATGTTCGGTGCGGATGCGCGCTGACACCGCCCAGACTGGCCACAGCTGGATGTTTCAGACCATTCGTTGTTCCATTCTGGATCGATTGTCGCCTGCCTGGCTCGTTCAGGGTTTCGAGAACCGGCGAATATGTTTCGTGCAGCATTTGGCCGGCTACGATATACGTCCACGAGGACACCAAGCTTTCGATGTCGGCATCAGAGAGCGGTGTTTCGACCTGCTTCTCCCACTGGGAAGCCCTATAGCTGTTCAAGTCTTGCCGAAGTGAGCGGGCCGCATTGTGTATGAAACTCGCAGCCCGCCAGCAGACCTCCGAGATCAGTACCAGATCTTCACTGTCTACCTTTTCAGCGGACCTTGAGCCGAAGCGAGACGACTTTGCATTGGCGATGCGCAGGATCAACGCGTTCTGACGAGCAAAAAGGTAGCACGAGAAGTCGAAGACAGATATATCGCTTCGAACGATCTTCTCGCGGTAGTCTTTCTGGAAGGCTCCCATGCTTCCAGAATCGTTGCCTTCCGGCACTGACGCACCATTGGTCTTTGGCGTGTTCGACCCGACGATGCGATCGATAATATCAGCGGTGTATGGCGCGAATGTAGTCGCAGAGCCATCTGCTTGGCCTCCGGACATGCTTTTCAGTACTGTCTCAAACCCAAGCGATAGCTCATCGTAGATCACTAATGTGTCCTCAACCAGTCCAATGCTCTCGAACGCCATTGCCAATCCCTCCTTATAGATGAAGAATGTACAGAAGTTGAAGCCAGGCATTGCACGACGAGCCTCCTGCTCTGCAACGTCTACTTCGTACTGCCGAACGCGGATGTCGAAAGGAGTCAGGATCATCGCCTTGATTTTACCCATGAGATGTTCCCAAGCTTTCTCTCGTTCGTCCGCTGTCTCTTCGATCGTGGTCGCCATGGCTGGTGTAGGCAAGAGGTCTGACGTGACCTGCGCCCTCGTCAAGCGAATCTGCGCAACGCGATCCTGCCCGTTCTTGCCAGACTCGTTGAAGTCGGCGCGCAGCTTGTCGAATACCGTCCTGGTGCTCTTCCCAGGCAACTTGATGCCTTGCTTCCGCTCCTTCAACTCTTCCGAGTCTCTGGACGATTCTCTCCATCTCGGCTCGGTCGAAGCAGTAGTGTCTGGGAGCACAACATGGATGATCATCCATTCGAAAGCCTCGTGATTCTCGCTCTTGCCTTTCGAGCTGGCTGCAGCATTGTCTCTGACCCAGTCCCTGATCTTCTTTCGCTCCGTAGCCTTGTATGCATCCTTGTCGTCTGTCCGTAGTATGTACAGCTTGAGGTACGGGCTCGTCTGGAGTCCAGGAATCTGGTGTCTGCGCTCTTTCGCCGCATTTTTGCGAGGATCGAGTCCACTCCGGACAATGTCGAAGCTTGTTGTGCCATCGGAGTCAGTTCTCGGTACCGGAGGTCTGAGGCTGTTCTTAGTGAAGTTGTCCGGCAAGACCTCAAGGTGCAAAGAGTTGATCTTCCGCAATGGTCGTGTTGGCGATCTCCATATAAGGTTTCGAAGTGGTAGTCGTGCTGCTATTTCCTTCGATATGAGTTGGAAGACGCCAGATGGGTCATGATATTCCACTATGTCACATGTAAGCTTACAATGCAGCCGTTGTGTTACCTTCGGCGCGCCTACCTGTGACCTTTGAGCTCGAGGAGGTGTCCATCACTCCAAGGCTCGCAAAAGTGTAGATGCAGCGTCTTCTGCCGCATTGCGATTATCGCACGTGATGCACATGAGCTATCTCCTTAATCTTCTCCGCAAGACAAACATCGCTCAGGTCTAGTAACCCTAATTAAAGTGGAAGAAGCAACCGCAGTCCCAAGCTCAACCTCGTCAGTGCTCCATGTCGACCTCATCAACACCCATTGAACACCACAAAATGCTGCCAACATTAGCGCGACGGGTGAGTATACTGGTCTGGTCTCGGATGCAGCTGCTGACAGACATATAGGCGCAATACGGCCTACAGAGCGAGGGCGCAAGAGGAGTGCAGCCATGGCGGCAACGGGCTGAGTACGAGACGTTCCAGAGCAAATATGGGCCAAAGTGAGCAGACCTCGCCTCTATGAAGTCGCCGTCGCTAGTAGTACTAACACTGGGATCTAGATACAAGGTCCAGCCTCACTTCCACGGCATCAACCCAGTCAACGGATCCCGGTAGTACGACAACTCCCACCCTTACCACGCGCCGATGAAGAGCTCTGCTAACTTGTCCTCATAGCATGATCATGGCAGGCATGTTCGGTGTAGCCGCAGGTGTGGGCGTGCTGTTGTTCCTCGATGGTGTGCCGCGCGTGCAGAGGGACATTCTTCAGAAGGTGCCGATTATTGGGCCATATTTCGTGCACGAGGTGCCGCCGGAGGACAACCCGTTCTAGATGGTGAGATGGGAGCATCGAGGGTGCTTGGTGGGGACTGAGCATGGTGTGGTGTACTTTAAGATGCAGGTAGAAAGAGCAAGACATTGTACAGCTAGAAGACTTTCTCGATGCGCTTAGGGCACTCACCCTTATGCGTGTCGTCAATGGGACAGATCAAGCTTGTTGGGATGGCGATTCACTGGGGTCAGAATTGTCTGTCTGGGTTGTAGCATTACCTCGGAGCTACGGGCTGCTGCATGAGAGAGCACAAACGCAGCTAAGGCAAGTCGATTGCATGCTTTTCCCTCGAATATTTTCGTGCTTTCTCATCTGCAGCTGATGACTTGTGTTGCACCTTCCTTCCACTTCACGCAGGAAGCGCGCTAGCTCGAACGCGTGACGTCGGCCCACCAACAGCCTATTCGCCACCAGCTTCTCGCTCTCGTCACCTCCATCCACCATCTAACCAGCACCACTGCCCCTCCGCACTGCCGCAAGATGGGATCATCGTGGAGACCACCAAGAGGTGGCGCCCGCAACACCCCAATGCAGCAAGCAGAGCCCGGCTGTCCTTACGTCGGCACAGTCGGCGTGGCAGGGAGCACTTCAAACCTCGACCGCCTGATCTTGGAGATCATGGCGAAGACTTACAACGGCAACATCTCAGGCAGCGAGGTGCACGGCGTCGTTGCCCAAGTCGACGCTGCTGCTCGCGATGACCGCGCCTCGTATGATGAGCACATCGCCCATCTCTCAAAAGAGCTCAAGTTGCTCCGCGACGGTGTGAATCAGCAATCATCACTCAGTGAGCGGGTCGGAAGTCTGGAAGAAGGAGAAATCAGGCTCGGCAAGACTAGCACCGTCAATGAGTCGCAACCGCTACGCGCCTTGAACCTCCGAATCATCGGGGATAGAACCCGGCTCGAGGAGAAGGTCCGAAAGCTCAAAGCATCGATCGTGACCCTCACCAACCATACCAACGTGAATGAATCGCAAACACTGCGGGCCGTGAACCTCCAGCTCATCGGGGAGAGGACGCGGCTGCAGGAAGAAGTTCGTGGTCTCAAAACATCGATCGTCGCCCTCCAAAACACGGTCAGCGACAAAGAGTCGCAAATGTCGAACAAACAACTTGCCAGCGACAAAGTCCGGCTTGAGGATGAGATTCGAAAGCTCAAAGCATCAATCGTCACCCTGACCAACACCACGGAAGCGGGCAAGGAGTTCCACAAGCTCAATTCCTTGAATGGGTCGCTCCGGAGCGATATCAAGCGGCTTCAGGCCCAAGTCATACATCAACCAAGTCTTCCCAAATTCACGAAGGCCGGCGAAACTGGAAAGGAGGTCCAGAAGCTGAAGTCTTTGAACGGGATGCTACATGGTGACAAGTCCCGGCTTGAGAAGGAAGTCCAGCAACTCAGAACCCAGAACTTCGGACTCATGTGGTTCAGCGGAGCCGGAGCAGAGATGCAGAAGCTCAAGTCCATGAACGAAGAGCTTCGCGGTCAGGTCGGCAGGTATAGGGGAGGGTCGCAATACTTGAGATACGAAGTCCAACGCCTCAAAGGGGAAGTTGCCATTCTGCAAAAGCGAGCGAGCACTGTTCCCCCATCACACGCCCCTACTGGCCCGCGCGTCCCGGCTTTTGGGCTCGCCAGTGGTCGTGAGATACATATGGCCGATTTCTGGCCACCAGCGGCGGCCATCAATGCGTACAGGCCGAATTACTCCACGCCCGCTGTACCAGCGTCAAAGGCAGCAAACAACGATGGCCGTCTCTCGCCTTACAATTCAAGCATGTCTGGCGGCGGCTATCAGACGCAACAGAGTGCACCGCTGGTGCAGCCTGGCATGCGGGCTGCACCTGCCGCCAGCCCTCCTTCTGCGATCACCTCTGATCCTCGCCTGGAGTACCGTCTCGATCCCGTTACTCACAAGAGATCTCCGTCCGAGACATACCAGGTGGCCGCCACGAAGAAGGTCAGGGTCTCCGACCCGCGCCTTGCTGCGACTCCTTCTCTTACCGCAGAATCTGGGGACACACAGTCCCCAGATGACACTCAACCCACAAGTCCTACCAGCGAAGGCTGTAGCCTCGCCTACGGTGCCGGAACGTATGAGAACGGGGTCCAGACCGCCGACAAGCATCCAACGCCGATGGCAGCAGACGTAAGCATACTCACCACGTTCCCGGAGTCCCTGTACTGACAATTGGACCAGAATAGCACTGACGATGCCGTTGATCAGCTCATCCTAGGCGTCAAGGCAGAGAGTCACCCGCTCACTGACGAGGAAGCGCAGCGTCTCTGGCCACCCCCTCTGCTCGAGTACGAGCGTGACTAGACGATGCCGGGCAGATCATCAGGTCGAGCAGCACCACATCATTTATTGCGAACGCGGAGAGCGTGTGGTGCTGCCATCGGCCTGACACGACGTACGGCTGGGAGAGACACGAGAGTGAAATGGATTATCAGCCGCGAGCAGTCTTCTTGCGGCAACCCGAGCATACCGTAGTAACCTCACACGGGAACTCGCTGTGCCTGACTGTAACAGATAGCTTGCTGGCAAATGACACACACCTTACAAATGGATGCGCTCAGCCACGTCTTGGGAGTCCGAAAACGGTCCGATTGATGATATGGTGGTTTATGGCTTCTACCAGCAACGTTCACATCTTCGCGAGTATCAAAACCACTTCGAGAAGCTAGTAGCCCGTGGTAGTATATACTTTGGCGAGTCTATTGATATCCATATCGTCTTGGTAAAGGAGCAGATCGGAAGGGAAATGCTCGCTCGGAGGTGGCCGGAGGGCATATGGGTATCAGCAGCTCGGTCATGCTATGGCTATACCAGAAGTGACTCCGAGGGTCTTGGGGCCGGTTGCGGCGGGCCTGTTGTCCTTTCTGGCCTTTGTATAAGATTCTATGCTACTACATCCCACTTGATTAGCGTTCATATCATCCAGAGAACTCGAGAAGAAGCAAGTTCAATAAAGGTGCGTCAAACCTCAACCTGCAGCCACGATCGCACCTGCCCCGCCAGCCCATCAAAACACCTCACCAAAACCAAGCCCACCAAAATTCTTCACTAACTCGCCATTGACCGTCAGATCCTGAACTTCAAAGCTAGAGTAAAAGAGTCACACCTCGCAGAAACACCACAGCCTCTGACAATCCTGCAGCTCAACCTTCCCACACCGCCAAAGCAACCACCACAATGCCTGTCAAGGTATGATCATATCAGAGCTTGCAAGATCGAGAGGATGGGCACACTGACATGGCTGGCAGGTCGGAATCAACGGCTTCGGCCGCATCGGTCGTATCGTCTTCCGCAATGCGTGAGCAAGAGTAGATCGTGCAATCTGGACACACACTAAGGTTTCGGCAGAATGGAGCACGAGGACATCGAGATTGTTGCGTGCAACGATCCCTTCATTGAGCCACACTACGCCGTGAGTCTCACCGAGCATGTGCAGAGAGGATAGCTGCAGCTCCAGGAGCAATTGCAAAAGACTGGCGAGCCTCGCTAACACATGATCCCCAGCAATACATGTTGAAGTACGACTCGCAGCACGGCAACTTCAAGGGCGAGATCGAGGTCGAGGGCAAGGACCTCAAGGTCTCCGGCAAGACGGTGCGCTTCTACATGGAGAAGGACCCAGCCAACATCCCCTGGTCCGAGACCGGCGCCGAGTACATCGTCGAGTCCACCGGTGTCTTCACCACCACCGAGAAGGCCTCCGCACACTTGAAGGGCGGCGCGAAGAAGGTCGTCATCTCCGCCCCATCCGCCGACGCACCGATGTTCGTCATGGGCGTGAACAACAAGGAGTACAAATCCGACATCCCCGTCGTCTCCAACGCGTCCTGCACTACCAACTGCCTCGCCCCGCTCGCCAAGATCATCAACGACAAGTACGGTCTGGTCGAGGGTCTCATGACCACCATCCACTCCTACACCGCCACGCAGAAGACTGTGGACGGCCCATCGGGCAAGGATTGGCGCGGTGGCCGCACGGCCGCCCAGAATATCATTCCCTCCTCCACCGGTGCGGCCAAGGCTGTCGGCAAGGTCATCCCAAGCTTGAACGGCAAGCTCACCGGCATGTCCATGCGTGTGCCAACCAGCAACGTCTCTGTTGTTGACTTGACCTGCCGTCTCGAGAAGGGTGCTTCGTACGAGGATATCAAGAAGACCATGAAGGAGGCCGCTGAGGGCGAGTACAAGGGTGAGCATAGCTTCCACTCAATGCTGAAAACTTATGCTAATATGGATATGTTCAGGCATCCTCGCCTACACCGAGGACGATGTCGTCTCCACCGACATGAACGGCAACCCCCACTCCTCCATCTTCGATGCCAAGGCCGGTATTTCGCTCAACGACAACTTCGTCAAGCTCGTCAGCTGGTACGACAACGAGTGGGGCTACTCCCGCCGTGTGCTCGACCTGCTCGCCTACATGGCCAAGGTCGACGGGCACGACACCAAGGAGGTTTAGAAGACCACTAGGTGAAGGGCTCAAGCACGAGGCATCAGCTTCGAATGACAACGAGTGTGAAGGCAGCGGAGGGTACAAGCACTTCGGCACATGACTACATGCAACGATGAGCAATGAGTAGGCGTTGGCTTCGTAGCTTCATTGGCTCATGTCTACTTCATGAATAACCATATCTTGCATGCTCCTGCGATCCTTGTCTTTCCACACTCAGATTCCATTAAACTCCGCCGCATACTCCCGCTTGTGCAGAGCCACAGCTGGCATAGGCCTGTAGTTCCTCTTCTTCCTCCTTCCCACAGCTTTGCTCGTGCTGTTCCCAAATGGATTCGGCCCATTAGTTGTCGTGTTGTATGTCGCACTCGTCGGCACAACCTTTGTCTGCACCGTGCCATTGCCCTCCCGGAACAAACTCTGCGCTGGTCCTGCGGTTGCGATACCAGCGCCTTGCTTGATCTTGATTTTGCCGGTCGCGACGTCGTAGCCGTTGATCACGCGTTCGAACATCTCGAGGGCGACTACGGGTTGGTAGAAGGGTACTTCGTGGCCTAGAGGTAAGAATAACCGTTAGCACATGTTTCTTGGGCAACGTCCAGAGGTGGAGTCAGGTTCGAGAAACGTACCGGCTTCATAGATGCGCACGAAGGCGAAGTTGTCGCTCTGCTTCGAGACACCGTGGACGATGTCGTCGGAGGAAGTAATATTGGCGAAGCCGGCAGTTGAGAAGCCCGGAGAGTCGATGTTGTTCGCGACGACTTCGCCGCCGATCCAGTTGCAGACGTAGTCTATCAAGCACGTACAGTTAGTGGAGTGCGGTACGGTAACGAGACGAGAGGTAGGTTGGGCGTACCAGCGTCGCCGTAGAACTGCACCATGTAGATGCCCTGCTCCACCAACTTCCTGCTGTCCTTTACAGCGCCTTGGAGTCGATCATCATCACCTGTGTTCCCGAACGCAGCAGTGCTGACGATACGCGATCCATCTGTGAAATTGACAAACGCACCAAGCGCTTGCTGGACCTTCGGCGTGTTCAAGTACTCCACATAAAAGTTGTATGGGAAGGGATCTGGCACCAGGTACCGGACATCATATTCATCTCTTCCTGTCGCTATGTCCAGAATGTACTCCACCTCCTGGTAGCAGAAGTTATCGGCCTGCTGGCAGACGTCGTTGCGGCCGCTTCGCCGGCATTGTTCAGTCTGGTCGTAGCAGTTGCCTTTGCCGTACATGCCGTTGTACATCTGCTTTTCGAGACGGGCGCTTCCGAGCGTGAGGTCGTAGGTGTTGCCTGGGTTGACGGAGAAGTTGTAGAAGGCTTCGTATTGGATCAGAGGGTCGTACCAGCCGTTGCCGATGAGGACGGATTCGAGCTGGATCTTGTGCGCTCCGGAGAGTTCGCCACGATCGATCAGAGCGTTTTGCTTTTCGATGTACCTGATGATGATCAGCTGCGCATCCGCGTGGTTTTCCAGCTTACGCAAGACTTACTCGTTGAACACTGGTCCATAGTGTCCGCCATATCTATGTTGCTGTAAGCAGATGACCCAGTCTACAATCTGGCTTGGAGGCTCTCTTACGACTCTGTAGCGAAGTGGAAACCACTGCGCGAGTATTGCGGAAATGCTCCCATGAAGCCTTGTAAGGTCTTCCACATGCCCGGGGCAGCATTCTTGGTGGAGTTCGCGGTGTATGCTGGGCTAGGGTATGAATAGGTAGCGCATCCGTGAGCGTAGCCCGGGCACTCCGTATCAGGGAGCTGCACGATATCGCCAGCGCTACTGGTGTAGCCAGGAATCGGGATGGAATACGAGAAACCTGTCTGAGCTGGCTGGTCGATGAACAGCATATTCGAGACATTGTTCCAGGCGTAGGGGTTGTTGTAGACTTCGCCATTGCTGTCCACACCGCAAGGTCCGAGTTCTTGGAAGAGCCCAATCATGGAGGAGCTGCCGGGACCGCCATTGATCCAGACGGTAAGCGGTGCCTCGGACGGGTCTTGGTTGCGCGATTCGAAGAACCACCAGAAGATGTGCTGGTTCTCTGCGATGTCCACATATCCACTGTACGACTTCACACCAGGCGTGAGCTCGCAGATGCCTTCAGGGACTTGCTTGTATCGAACTTGTTGGTCGTAGTAGCCTGTGGTGGTCTTGAGGTCGGTGGGCGCGGGTACGAATGCTGCTTGGGCGAGCTGTGAGAGGAGAGGAAGCACAAACGCGGCTTTGAGTATGGATGCCATCTTGGTGGAGGAAGAAGAGATGGTGCGCTGAGAAAACAACAAGACAGATGGAGCGGAGGACGCCGTATACTTACGCTGGCTCCTGCCTTCGCTCTTACCTTGAGGCTTGCTTGAGGCTTGCGCAGCTTGAGCTTGAGCTTTTGCTTTGACAAGCGTCATAAAAGTCGCATGGCGGCATGGCCCGTCAAGCGATGTCAACTAGTGCCTGGCACCATACTCCATGTAGCAGGTGTTCATGCGCCACTATCGCGAGTTGGGTTGCCGGGAGGATTGATATGATAACGGGAGGGGTTGGTTAGCGAGGAGAGGAAGAGACTCCCTGATTGCTTATGTTCTATCGTATACCGTCTCTGCACAACTCTACGATACATCTGACCGCGCAAGGGGTATTTGTGCACCTCTCCAAGCCAGGTCTGACAGTGTCTCATCTCGTACCCCAATGCTGTCATAGCAGATCGAGACCAACAACGTGTCTTACCCAGACCTCATCTCGTCCGCTCCTCTGCGAGTGATGCCCGCGTTACACTCCTCCAATTGCATTACAAGTTTCCGCGTCCGCGCTCACCCTCCGCTGGACGCTCTGCACGCTGAGCCCGATCCTCCTGGCCTGGCCTGTAAAAGTCGCCTTCTCTACGCCGCACGACCGGATCTTGCCTCTTGGCCATCGGTCCTGGCTCAACAACCCACTCCCTATCGCGCTCGTCATACTCACCTGGATGCAAGCACGGACATCGGGATTTGAAACATGATGCTCCTCGCTCGCATAGCTTATGGACGCGATGGAGACCCGTGTTGAGACATCTGGCACACTGAGCGTTCCCATCGCAACGCGCGACATCGTCGTAACATCGCACACAGACAGTCCTGCGGAGGATTGGTTGTGCGTCTCCTTGGGCCTCGGTACGCGGCTTCTTAGCATCGCTCGTGGTTGTTCCGCTTGCTGATGATGTCCGCCGTGAGCCGGCAAGGTCGAGTGCGTGCCCTTCCGCTCGAGAGTCCGATCTCCTCCGTTTGCGCGAGTCGATTCGGTGTGAGGTTGATGTGTCAGCAGGAAGATCATGTTCGTTTCTGCACAGAGAACGGTGCCTCGCGGTGTTACTCCTAGTGATAAATTTCCGGCATTTCACGCAGCGAGCCTCCCCTTCTGGAGTGGCATCATCAAGGTAGCGTGAGTCGGAGCTGTCTTCGTGTGGGGAATCATGTCGTCCTTCAGGAACCGGTGACGTTGGCGATATCTTGTCTTCTTGGTCGCGGGCCTTTTCAGCGAGTTCGGCGTTGGTAAGGTCGGTTTGGATACGCTTCTGGCCCAGGGTAAACGTTGTCAACTTCCAGTCTCGGTATGTGAGGTTTTCGGGCTTCACGCTTGGTGGCGAAACCTGCGAGGCCATGGATCTTAGGGTCACCCCTTTTCCAGCTCGTCTTGCTTCTTCTGCGGGACTGAACTCTGGCACCATAACAGTTTTAAGTTTGACAAACCCTCCGGCGTATTGCTTCTGCATTCGATCGATGTTCTGGGGTAACAAATCAGCACCGCCCTTCTTCAGTGCTGCAAACGTAGAATTGGGTGAGGTCATTGCATCAGCTGGAAGGATACTCACAGGATCTCGCCCAGTCTTATAGCGTTTGACCAGTTTCCATATCACCTCCCGCTGAGCTTGCCCATCTTTGCGCCAGCGAGTCTTCCATGCATCGATCGT